>MDSW01149235.1_pt1 | contig 13381 bp, 12 predicted proteins | sample 811171 | NCBI WGS metagenome assembly MDSW01 (sample SAMN05326641, study PRJNA326480) | marine metagenome | isolation source: seawater | place: Atlantic Ocean: North West | collected 2012 | reverse complement strand
TTCATTTGATTTTCTTCGTGGCTCAAGCGTTGCAATACTAGGAGAGAGTGGAAGCGGGAAAAGTACTTTGCTGCACGTAATGGCAGGATTGGAAAAACCGGACTCGGGTACCATAAAACTAGATGGTGTCAATATATGGACGGAAAGTGAGGCAAGAAGATCAAAGTTACGGCGTGAAAATATGGCAGTCGTTTTTCAACAATATAATCTGATAAATAGTCTGACTATTGGTCAAAACATAAATTTCCTTCCAAAATTGATCGACAAATATGATAAAGCGTTTGTCGATAAAATTATTTATGCTCTTGGACTCGAAAATATTTTATCAAAGTACCCAGAGCAGACCTCAGGAGGACAACAGCAGCGAACGGCGATTGCTCGAGCATTAGTATCTAAACCATCGGTAATATTCGCCGACGAACCAACCGGCAACCTAGATGAAGACAATACTAAGCGAGTAATCGAAGTTTTAACTGAGTTTACAAGTAGTATGTCCACCTCCCTAATAGTCGCGACACATTCAAAGTTGCTTGCCTCAAAGATGGAAAGCATTGTTATCCTTGAAAGGGGCATCTTAAAACGTGCAAAAACTTAGATCTTTACTGTCTGTTTTTTTGGTAATTTTGACCCATTGGAAACGAAAGCCACTGCAACTTTTGTTAATTCTGGTCGGGCTGAGCACCGCCACCGCATTGTGGGCAACCGTGCACCTCATAAATGTCGGAGCTCAAAAATCTTTCAATGAAGCCCAACAGCTTCTAAATCAAATCTCTAAAGAATCAATCCAATCGATAAATGGAGATTTTTTTAGCGAAGATTTTTTTGTAGCATTAAGGCGAAAGGGTTGGGAGGTTACCCCGACTCTTCGTGGGAATCCAACAGATAATCCTTTGCTCACCGTTATTGGCGTTGATTTAGTGTCGTCTATGTCATCAGGTAATTCCCTTAGTATTACATCAGGGGTGGATTTTGAGCGTTTTATGACAGGTTCCAAGCCTTTGCTAACTAACGCCGAAACACATAAAAATTTTTTCCACGGGAATCTATCTGAAAATATTATAATCCTATCAGACCTCCCCGACGGATACGTCATCTGTGACATAGGTAAAGCTCAAGATATTTTGGGACGCCATGGACAATTAAGCAGTATGGAATTTACAGGGGCCATACCAAACGATATGAACGAATTGTTGGCGATGGGCCTATATTTTGAGAAAAATAATTCAAAAAGCGAAATCCAAAATCTGTCAAAGAGCTTTCATTTAAATCTAGAGGCTTTTGGCTTTCTTTCATTTGTAGTTGGTATGTTTATATTTTATTCTATAATTACAATGGCCTATGAGCAAAGAAAAAGTGCCCTGAGGAATCTTCGCCTAATAGGTGTTTCTACGGTAGCTTTATCTTGTCTTATGGTTTCGGAAATTACTATGTTCGCATTGATATCCGGTAACATCGGAATGTTTATCAGTTTTATTTTAGCTAGTTATTTGTTACCGGATGTCTCTCTTGCTTTGACGAGTCTTTTTGACCAGGAAATAAACCATAGTATTTCGTTCTCTAGTTCATTTTGGATTTCAAGTTTGGCAATTTCGGTAATTGGAGCGATAGCTGCATCCTCATCAGTTCTACTGCAAGCAAGTAAACTTTCGCCGCTTGAAACAGGAAAAAAAATTGCGTGGATCCAAAAAGCCAAATCCACCTTAAGAATGCAAACTTTTTTTTGCGTGCTACTCACAATTCTGGCAGGTTTTCTGATAGTATTAAGCAGCAGTTTGGCAGCTGCGTTCGTTCTATTGGCAACATTAATCGTAGCAGCTACCCTTGCTCTGCCAGTGGCACTATGGGCGGCGCTAGATTATATTCTATCCCGAGAGATTAGAAATCCTCTGTATCACTGGTTTATTGCCGATACCAAACAGCAGATAAATGGCTTGAGCGCCTGTCTGATGGCTCTGCTGATTGCACTTTCAGTAAACATTGGAGTGAATGGAATGATAGAGAGCTTTAGGACAACATTTTTAGGCTGGTTGGATCAAAGATTAGTCGCGGAGTTATATTTGTCAGTCCAGGATCCTACGGTCGCACACAAGGTTGAACTATATTTGCATGATAAAGTCGACAGCATACTACCGATCGTCAAAGTACCAGCAAAGACAGAAAATATACTGGTTGATATTTTTGGCTTTGCGCCTGACTCAACTTACGTAGAAAACTGGCCACTACTTGCATCCGCGGATATGGCCTGGAAAAAAATTGAAAAAGAGGAGGGAGTGCTAATTAATGAACAACTGTCTCGCCGCATCGAAGTTGGTCTGACAGAGAAAATTTCGTTGAGTAGCAATGGTCAAGACCATGAGTTTACGGTGTTAGGTATATATTCGGATTATGGCAACTCTAAAGGTCAGGTAATGCTTCCAATATCACTTTTTGAAAAAAAGTTTCCGAATATTCCGCATTTGCAGTTTGCCTTAAGAACTAACTCCTCAGATAATATTGAATTAAAGAAAGATTTGATTCAAAATTTTCCTATAAGCACCCAGAATATAACTGACCAACAATCACTCAAGGAGTTTTCAGTTCAGATTTTCGAAAAAACCTTCAACACAACAAAGGCTTTAGCGGTATTAACCTTGGGGGTAGCAGGGGTATCACTTTTCACATCAATAACGTCTCTCACTGATCAAAGAATGTCCCAAATAGCTCCGATATGGGCACTTGGAATTCGACGAAAAACACTAGCTGGCTTGGAGTTTTTAAGAGTGTTTGCGCTCACTTTTGTCACATTTCTTTTCTCTATACCAGTTGGCCTATTGATAGCTGAGGTATTGATGAACTATGTACATTTAGAGGCCTTCGATTGGCGAATACCTGCAGAGTACTTTCCTTCACAGTGGATCAAATTATTTTTTGTTAACGCAGCTGTAACATTCATCTCGGTGATGATTTATTACGTCACTATTCGTAAAGCTTCTCCATCAGATTTGCTTCGGGGCACTAGCTATGAAACATAAGGCATTTAATGTTTTAAGGTTGGTAGCAATTCTTATCCTGACTAGTGCGAGTGTAGGGCACCCGGAGAAAGAAAATAATAGTAGTTTGGTAAAACCGGAATTTAGCATTATAGACCAATCACTGCATATAGAATTCCCTCAAGACCACGGGGCGCATCATCCCTTCCGTTTTGAGTGGTGGTATCTAACAGCAAATCTGAAAGATAAAATTGGAACCGATCATGGCGTTCAATTTACTATTTTTCGGACATCTCTTGAGCCTAAAATGAAAAGGGTAAAAGGCTGGAATAATGCTGAAATCTGGATGGCTCATGTCGCCAGTACAGATAAAAACACCCATATTGTAGAAGAAAAATTTGCTCGAGGAGGAATTTCACAAGCTGGAGTCTTTTCTTCCCCTTTTAGGGCATGGATAGATAATTGGGAGCTCTCGGGGCAAGACTTTAGTAAAATGGAAGTGTCTGTGCAAGGAAAAAAATTAAAATACTATCTGAGACTCGAAGCTGAGGGTCCCATAATTTTGCACGGGGAAAACGGTCTCAGTTTAAAATCAGAATCTGGACAAGCTTCAGCATATTATAGCCAACCATTCTTCAAAGCATCTGGATGGATAGAAAAAAATGGGGCCCAGTTTGAAGTTACTGGAAGCGCCTGGTTCGATCACGAATGGTCGAGTCAATTTTTAGATGAGTCTAAGGCAGGTTGGGATTGGTTTAGCTTAAATCTTTCTACTGGAGAACGGATAATGCTGTTTAAAATTAGAGATCACAATGGCTCGCAATATTATTCTGGAACTCTAGCCAAAAATGACGGTTCCGTTGAAAATTTGGACCCCAACGGAATCACCTTACAGCCGATTGGCGCCGGAACTAATGAAATTAAGTATCCGACTGAATGGAAAGTGAAAATAAGTGACCTCAACGTTGATGTAATTGTGAAAGCGTTAAACTCTAACTCATTCATGGACACTCGCATACCATACTGGGAGGGTCCGATAAAACTTAGCGGTAGTCATGAAGGAATGGGCTATCTTGAAATGACCGGATACGAGTCTGAAAGTCTGTTGCCCAACTAAGCTGCTCGTGTCTCCAAAACTTGATCTACTTTAGCTTGCGCCTTATCTTCTTCTACACCATCAACTACGGCCACTTCTCTCGTCAACCGTTCCAAAGCGGCCTCGTAAAGCTGCCTTTCGGAGTAAGATTGCTCTCTCTGTTCGTCGTTTCGATGCAAATCTCTTACCACTTCAGCTATTGCAATTAAGTCACCGGAGTTAATTTTTTGTTCATATTCCTGCGCCCTTCGCGACCACATAGCCCGTTTGACCCTTGCACGTCCTCTGAGAGTATCCATAGCTCTTGAAATGATTTCAGGAGTAGAGACAGATCTTAAACCTATGGAAACTGCTTTATCAATAGGTATCCTCAAGGTCATTTTGTCTTTTTCAAACGATATTACGAACATTTCCATTTCAACACCCGCAACCTCATGCTTATCTATAGCCACTATTTGACCTACACCGTGAGAGGGATAAACTATATAGTCTTCTGGGTTAAATTCGTAACCGTTTTTTACTTTACTCATTTCTCACCTTTTATTTTATTTAACTTTCAAAGGCCCTTAACGTCCAAACATTTGAAAAAAAAGTTCCTTAGACGAAAAAAGACTGCGCTCTTCGGTCAGACCCGTTAATAATTTTTTTCTATACGCTTATCAAGAAAAAATGTTGCTGCGTGTAAAGAGAGCGACTTTTTCATAACTCACAAGACAGATAATTGTTGGATCAGACAAATTCATAAACTAATAAACCTTAGTCACCATCTCCTGCGTTTTCAGAAAAATATTTCTCAAATTTTCCTACTTCACCGTCACGCTCATCTGCATCTGGCAATGGGTCCTTTCGTACTGTTATCACCGGCCAAAGTTCAGAATATTTTCGATTAAACTCTACCCATTCCTCTGCCTCGGGTTCGGTATCAGGTTTTATGGCATCGACGGGGCACTCTGGCTCACACACCCCACAATCTATGCACTCGTCAGGATGGATAACCAACATATTTTCACCCTCATAAAAACAATCGACAGGACAGACCTCTACACAGTCTGTATACTTACAACCTATACATTTATCATTAACAATGTATGTCATTTTAGACTTCCATCAAGACCACACGAATCTACCGCCACTGTACAGAGTAACGAACTCTGTTTGATAAACAAAGTCAATATGCGGATCAAGTCTAAATAGTTCAATGTCTAACACAAGTCTCTAGATCCTCATATAATGACTTAGCCTCAGAGGAAGCCCCTCTCCTGTGACCAGCAGCTACTACCTTTACTATTCTCACTTCGTTCTTTTTTATAAATATTACGACATCACCTAATTTAATTGGATGGGAGGCCTTGCTTACTCGCTGACCATTGACCCGGAGCATATTTTTTTTTACCTGACGCGCAGCGATGGTTCGGCTTTTAAAAAATCTGCAGTACCACAGCCATCTATCCAATCTGACTTGATCATGGTTACTTTTCATTTCAGAGCTTATTCTTCAACTCCATTAAGGCTGCAAAAGGGTTGTCAGGATCGAACTGCCTACCTTTCGAAATAGCTTTTTTAAAATTATTCTTTTTTTCCGATAACCTTTTTTTACGCTTCTTAACTAACGGCCGCTTCTCATTCGTCTCTGAAACCCTTGTAAAAATTTTTCTCTCATTCTGTTTTTCTACTGTAGTCGAGGAATCTACCCTTCCACTATTTTTTTTCAAGAATTTGAATACATAAAAAGTTTCTTCATCATCAAATTTATCATTCAACACTGTTGTTTTTTGATCATCAAATTCTAACTTGAAATCTTTCTCAGCTAATTTAGTTCTCTTCTCCAAATTAATTTTGCTGTTCTTTTTCTCTAAAGCATTTATATCTTGGGGCAATGGGTCTTCCTCATTCTGCCTTTTGTAAGAATCTTTTCTTTTTCTAGTGCCGCTCGTCACTTTATATCCGATATTCGACATGAGGTCTGCAAATTGATCTAAAGTTAAGCCGGTTAACGAAAGCATATCGACATTAGCTTCAAAACCCTTCCAAATATTCTCTGTTCTCAAAATATCTGATAAGCGCTCTAATATATCAACCCTTATGGCTCTCAACCCGAGAACCTTATAACCTGCCATATTATAATATTCATGCGGGAACTTAGGCGAGACGGGGATAGTAACTAGGCCAGGTGGTGGCGGTTCAAAGAAATCAGCTTTATCTGAAAACAAACCCCATAAAACTAGTCTAAATCCGGTAGCTGCCGGCTTTAGCATTAAAAAATGGAAAATGGTAAATTGTCCAAATCTTATTCCATATTTTCTTAAGGTAGCTCTCTCTTTTTGTTCAATATTCTTAACGTCGCTAGCGACTTCACACCGAGGGATAATACCCAAAGATTCTGTAATTCGAAATGCCAAACCGCGCGCTAATCCTTTTAACTCTTCATCAGCTTTTAATTTTAGCAAAGGTTCAAATATTGACTCCACTCGTCGGTCGATTAGATGCTCCAATCTTCTAGTTACTTTTTCTTTTATGGCGGCTCCAGCTTCTTCATCAACTATTGGTACCACCTTGGGGGACATCATATCCTTACCTTTGCTTAAAACCCCAACATTTGCACCCAACCATAAAATCTTACCTTTTTCAGATAACGAAAAATCTTGATCAGAGGAATTATATAACTTCTCTGACCTCATTAAATACTGGGGGCCCAAGACAGCCATTGCGGTAGATTTGAGCGCCTTTGCCTCCTCGCTAGACTTAGAATAATCCATTTCGAACCGAAGGCCCACTAATTTTCCTATTAGTTGATCATTTACAAATACTTCGTTCTCATGATTAATTTTCGGCACCAATCTCTCCCGCTGTTTTAATCCTCTTACTAGAACTGAGGTTCTTTGGTCAATAAACCTTTTTTTTAGCATTTCATGTAAAGCATCAGATAATCGCTCCTCAATTCTCTTAGTTTCATTCTCCCAGTTCTGGTTATCATCAGTCCACGATTTTTTGTAAGCTACATAAGTCCAGGTCCGGATAAAAGCCAGTCTTTTAGAGAGTATATCAATATCTCCATCAACTCTATCCAATCTTTTCACCTGATCTAAAAGCCAATCATCAGGGATAACTCCACCGCTTTTCAAAAAGCCAAATAGTTTGTTCATTAGATTAAAATGATCGGTCAGCGATATTTTTCTAAAATCTGGGACTTGGCACACACTCCACAATAGCTTTAAGTCATCATAAGTCGGTATCTCTTTAGAGGAAAAAGAATTTAAGAATCTTTTTAGGACAGTTAAATCTAAACCCTCTGGTGCCCTATGGAAGTCGTTTTGTACAGGTTGCAACTCCAAGGACCGAATAAGCGAGTTTACGGACGTGAAAACAAGTTTCGAGTTTCGCCATTGTAATGATTTTATCGGAGTGAATCGGTTTTTCTCAATTGCTTGGAATTTCAAGTTTTCTAAGTTATCAACGTCACCTGTCACCCCGAAGCAGCCATCAGTTTTAAACCGCCCAGCCCTTCCGGCAATTTGAGCCAACTCATTCAAATAAAGTAATCGCTCTCGCCGTCCATCAAACTTTGAAAGTTTTGCAAAATATATGTTTTTTATGTCGAGATTTAAACCCATTCCTATCGCATCGGTCGCGATCAGATAGTCAACATCACCATTTTGATAAAGATCAACTTGGGCATTTCTAGTTCGAGGAGATAATGCTCCCATTATTACCGCTGCTCCACCTTTCTGCCTTCTAATTAATTCTGCGATTCCATAAACTTCATCTATCGAAAATGTAACGATCGCCGACCTGGGTGGTATTCTAGAAATTTTTGATTTACCAACATAAGTTAACTTGGAAAACCGTTTCCGTCCCAGAATTTCAATTTTTGGAAATAATGATTCAATCTTACTTGACATCGCATCAGAACCCAAAAACATTGTCTCTTTTGTTCCACGTGCATACAACAGCTTGTCTGTAAATATATGTCCCCTTTCGTAGTCTGCACAAAGTTGGATTTCATCAATCGCTACAAATTCTACCCCAAGATCCTTTGGCATAGCTTCAACTGTACAAATCCAGTATGAAGGATTATGCGGAACTATACGCTCCTCCCCCGTAATAAGAGCAATATTTTCTTTTCCTCTTCTTAGAACGAGTTTATCAAAAATTTCTCGAGCCAATAACCGAAGAGGGAACCCAATTATACCAGTCTTGTAGTCAAGCATTCTCTCTACAGCAAAAAAAGTCTTACCGGTATTGGTCGGCCCTAAAACAGCAAAAATTTTATTATCATTTTTCAAGACAAATCACCCAAAACTAAAGAAAATAACCAATTATATTGAAAAAACCTAATTCAATGAGAGACATTTTTTTAATATGGTCAATCAAACTTTTACATATGGTAAACTCACTTAATATTTTTGCTTGAAATTTATTTCGGAATCTTGTCTTTGACAATAGAAACAATATTTTTAATGGGGAGGAAATAATGACTGAAACTCTTGAAGAAGCGAGGGCTTCGTTACAGGAAAAAATGCAAGGCAATCAAATTGACGGTTCAATCAAATTTGAAGTTGACGGCTTGGGCGCTATTGTTATAGCTGAGGGAAACGTAACAATATCCCAAATTGATACCGATTGCACACTTAAGGGCAATTTAGAAACCTTCCAACAGATTTTTGATGGTGAACTTAGCGCAACCACCGCTTTCATGAGTGGTCGATTAACCGTAGAGGGATCGATGGGGATAGCGATGCAGTACAATACAATCCTTTCGTAAATGAAATATGCTAACGTCCCTGTAAGCCGTATAGATATCCCGCCAGACGGGGAGCTAAAGTTTGCCAAAACAGTAGACAAAAAAATAATAAGATATGCCGTATGGCCTAAAGGGGATAAAGGGTTTGTTTTATTTTTAAACGGTCGGAATGAATATATTGAGAAATATAACAACACTTACAAAAAATTCCAAGAAATGGGGTTCGGAGTAATAACATTAGACTGGCGTTCTCAAGGTTTCTCTGAAAGACCCTCATGGAATAACAATTTGGGTTATGTAGAAGACTTTTTACACTACCAATATGACATCGAGGCAGTTTTAGAGGACTCTTCCTTTAGCAGTCGCTCAGGAACAAGAATTTTGGTAGGGCACTCAACTGGCGCCTGCATTGGACTCCGCACATTATTGGAAAGAAGTTATAACTTTGATTCCGCTATCTTTTTGTCACCACTTTGGGGGTGGGGGGATAAAGTCAAATCAAGGTTCGTTCGAAAATTCTTTTTAGCCTCTAGCTATGTTATAACAAAAATAGGACTCGGGCACATTAGCTTTGGCCCACAGCCGAAACAGCCCTATGTTCTAACTCAATCAACTGGTACTAATGTTTTAACCTCTGACTTTAGCCAATTTAAGCGGTTGCAAGATATTGCTTCCAAGGAACCCGGTTTAAGCACCGGCGCACCAAGCTTTTCATGGATAGCTTCTGCGCAACGTGAGATAGAAAACCTCCAAAAAACCAGTGGTTTAGATATTCCTGTTTTGGTGGCCGTGGGCTCAGAGGACAATCTCATTTCGCAAGACGCAGCGAAGCTACTGTGCAAAAAAAACCCCTCTTGGATATTCAAATTTTTTACCAATGCGCGGCACGAATTACTGATTGAAAAAGAAGAGGTCGTAGAAAAGCTTTGGTACCAGATTGAAACTTTTTTGAGTGCCAATAATTAATAGTTCTATTTTACAACTGAAAGAAACTCCAACACTTCTCTATGGATTTTCTTATCGCCGCAGGCAAGCACCCGACCACCCTCCTGTACGTCTTTACCTTGCCAGTCAGTGATTATCCCTCCAGCGGCTTCAATAACGGCGATTGGAGCTTGAACATCATATGACTCTAAACCGGCCTCAATAACAATATCTATATGACCCATTGCCAGGAGGGCAAATGCGTAAGCGTCGAGTCCATATCGTGTTAACTTTACTCTCTGACTTACAACTTCAAAAGCAAGTCTCTCCTCGACAGAACCTACTTCTGGAAAAGTTGTGAATAGAATAGCTTCTTTTAAATTAGAACATTTTCGTGTGCTTATATTGTACTCGACTCCATTCCTTATATAAATAGATTTTTCAAACCCACCAAGTAGAAGTTCGTCCAGGAATGGCTGATTTATGGCTCCAAGTATTGGCTTAATGCCATCATTAATCGCAACCAAAATAGTCCAAGAGGGAACACCTGATATAAACCCACGTGTGCCGTCAATTGGATCAATTATCCAAGTAAGCTTTGACTCTCCCTGCAAAAAGCCTGTTTCTTCACCAAGGATGGAGTCAGTTTGTCGATATTTTTTTATTTCTTTTATCATTGCTTCTTCAACAGCCACATCTGCTGCCGTAACGGGGTCAAAGCCAGAGTCACTTTTGTTTTTTTCTAGTAGGCTTGGTTTCCTAAAATAGTTATTAGCTTTGATGCCCCCACAAAGCGCTACTTTTTGCAGAAGCAGCATTAACTCATGATATTTTTTTTCACTCATTTTCTAATAGACCAGGATTAAGTTTCAGAGGACATCTTCGGCACTTAATTTTCGTAAAATAAAATATTTTATGGATGGACTTGCAATTAAATGTGTATTTGTAATTGAATTATAATAGCAGCAAATAAGATTTACAGCAACTGAGGAACACGCATATGAAGGCAATGGTAATAAAAGAATTAAATAGTGAGCTAACAATGTTAGAATGGGAAACACCTCAGTACACCGCTAAAGAGGTACTTGTTAAAGTGCTGACAACTTCCTTAAATTTTGCCGATCGTCTGATGATTGGAGGAAATTATCAAGAAAAACCAAAATTACCGTTCGGTGTTGGGATGGAAATCTGCGGTTCAGTTGTCGCTGTCGGAGCTAAAGTAAAAAAATTCAAACTCGGGGACAGAGTTTCATCTTACATTGGTTATGGTGGTACAGTTGAATATGTATCTCTGCCTGAAAGTAAATGCTTTAAAGTACCTGACGAGATATCTGATGAGGAAGCGTGCTGTTTAATGTTAGCTTATGCAAGCTCTGATCTTGCTTTAAACTATAAAGCCCAACTTAAATTTGGTGAAACACTGCTTGTTTTAGGTGCGACGAGTGCGGTGGGCTTGGTAGCAATAGAATTAGGAAAAATAGCGGGTGCAAGGGTTATAGCTGTTGCTCGGGGAAGTTCAAAATGTAGATTAGCGCGCGAGAAAGGTGCAGATATCGCAATAAACAGCGAGACTGAAAACTTTGCTGAAAGACTGAAAAGTATAGGTGGTGCAGATGTAGTCTATGATCCAATTGGCGGCGAGGAATTTTCTAAAGCACTATCAGTGACAAACCCAGAAGGAAGGATACTACCCGTAGGTTTCGCCAGTGGTCACGTACCTAAAATTCCAGCAAATATCATCATGGTAAAAAATGTAACTGTGATTGGCTTTAACATTGCACTTTATAAAGAATTTAAAGAAGAAATCCTTGCTGAATGCTTTAAACGAGCTATCAGGGACTGTGCTGAAAAGTTGGTTTCACCGTTAATCAGCCAAATTTTCAACCTCGAAAAAGCAAATGATGCGCTAAAAGCTTTGCGAGAACGAAAAGGCAGTGGCAAAATAGTGATTAGGGTATCTAAAAGTTAGCCAATCCAATTTCACCCAAAAATATTTCCATTAACGGATAAAAATCATCTACTATTTTTTCTACCCCTTTTTTATTTGGATGAATATTGTCATTCTGCATAAAAGAAAGAAAATCTACAGTATCTCCTGAAAGCAGCGACTGAAAAAAATTTGGATACAACAAAATATTGAAATCATTTTTCAACTTCTGGAAAATCTTTCTAAAACTTATCTTAAAGTCTTTACCATAATTATCTCCAGCATCTATGCCTATAAGTAGCACAGGCAACCCTTTTTCTTCCGCCAAACTCAGCATTTGCTGTAAATTAGAGTATGTAAGTTCTGGGCTAATACCTCGAAGCATGTCATTAGCACCCAAATTTATCACTACTCCGTCCACTCCTGACGAAACGCTCCATTCAAAACGTTCTAACCCACCGGAAGTTGTATCGCCAGAAACACCAAAGTTTATTAACTGGACCTTGTGGTTGTTTTCGTTTAGCCTATTCTGCAAAACTGAGACAAAATTTTCAGTTGCCTTCAACCCATAACCTTGCGTCAAGCTATCGCCTATTACGGCAACGCTGCGTTGATTTCCAAACCCAGGCGTAGTACTTTGAATAAAAAAAATGGCTAGTGCAATGCAATAGAACCGAAATATCGATCTAAACGTGAAGCACGTGCTAATTTTAACAATAATTATATTTTCAAATTTAATAGTAGACAAAAAAATACTCTCCATGACCAAAAATGCCGTAGACCTAAAAAACGTATCTCTGACTTTTAGCAGCAAAACTGGAACTGTTGAAGTTTTAAAAGACATAAATTTACAAATTCCAGAGAATCAGTCTACCGCTTTGGTAGGACCTTCAGGTTCAGGAAAATCTTCTCTTTTGATGCTAATTGGTGGCCTACAACGATCTACGAAAGGCGAGGTAAAGACCTTAGGCAAAAACTTGGAGAAACTATCTGAGAAAGAGTTAACAAAGTTCAGAGGAAAAAATCTAGGTATTGTGTTTCAGGCATTTCACTTGATTCCTACCATGACTGCGTTTGAGAATGTATCAATACCATTGGACATTAGTGGAGCTCCAAGGGTCGACAGCGAGGCAAATGCAGCTTTAGTTGCAGTCAGCCTTGGGCACAGATTGCATCATTACCCCTCGCAGCTATCTGGCGGAGAACAACAAAGAGTAGCACTCGCTCGGGCTATCGTAACTCAACCATCTTTGATTTTGGCAGACGAGCCAACCGGAAATCTGGACCAGGAGTCAGGCAACACTGTAATGAAAATGCTTTTTGATCAGAAAAAAGCGCATGAATCCACATTAATAGTGGTCACTCACTCATTAGAAATTGCTGAAATGTGTGACCAAACTATTGTCCTTCGGGGTGGCTCCATCGTTAAAGGTAAAGAGGCTCAATTTACCAATCAAGCTATGATGGAAAAATGAAATTGAGTTTTCTAAAGATTGCTAACCGTGAACTAAGAGGAGGATTGTCAGATTTCAAGGTCTTGATTCTATGCGTTGCTTTAGGAGCTTTTGCAATATCCACAATTGGCTCTATTAAAAAGTCAATCGAAGAGGGCCTAGAAAACCAATCTTCCGAAGTTTTGGGAGGAGACGCCGTGGTTAGACTAACATATCGGTTTGCAACTTCTGAAGAATTGAACTTTCTAAAAAGAAATTCGACCGATCTTG
>MDSW01179124.1_pt1 | contig 13382 bp, 11 predicted proteins | sample 811171 | NCBI WGS metagenome assembly MDSW01 (sample SAMN05326641, study PRJNA326480) | marine metagenome | isolation source: seawater | place: Atlantic Ocean: North West | collected 2012 | reverse complement strand
CCACCCATAACACCATAACTTAGTGTTTGATGGCCTTTTTTGTTTAATATCATTCCTGGTATAATCGTATGCAGTGGTCTTTTTAAACCTTGAATACAATTAGGATGACCCTCCTCAACTCTAAAATTTGTTCCCCTATTATGCATGATGATTCCAGTTTTTTCGGTTGTTATTCCTGACCCAAATGCATAACAAACTGAATTTATAATTGAAACTGTATTCAGATCTTTATCTACAACAGTTAAGTAAACAGTTTCTGGATGATTTGGAATATTCAAGTCTCCAACTTCTGCACATGATTTCAGAGATATATTTTTAGAAATATCATTAATTGAAACTTCTGATAAAATTTTATCTAAATTTAAATCTATAAAATTTGGATCTCCAAAGTTTTCCTCTTTAATCTTAAATGCTTGTTTTGTTACTTCAGCTTCTAGATGAAATCTTTCAACACTATTAAATTTATGATTTTCTATTTTTAATTTTTCTAGTAACTTCATCATTATTAATACTGTAACCCCAGGACCATTGGGAGGACATTGGTGAATATCTATATCTTTATAACTAGAAAATATTGTTTTAGATTTAATTGTTTTTTGCTTTGAAAAATCCTCAAGTGTATGAAGACCCCCAAGCTCATTTAAAGACTTAACCATATCTTCTGCTATGGATCCTTCATAAAACTCATAAATCCCTTTTTTTGATATTAATTCTAAAGTCTTAGCTAGTGACTCTGATTTTCTTTTTTCTGAAATTTGATAACTTTTTCCATTATTTAAAACTAATTTTTTTGAGTTTTGATTTTCAGATAATTTTTTCAAATTTTTGTCCCAAGCATTTGCAACAACTTTAGTAACCTTAAAGCCATTTCTTGCTATATTGATTGCAGGTAAAAACAATTCTTCAAAATCAAGTTTCCCAAAATCTTCATGAATTTTTTTCCATGCATCAACTGCACCAGGAACAGTTACAGAGTGGGGGCTTGTAAGCCCTATCTTATCTATATTTTTACTTTTAAAAAAATCATAATTTGCCTTTTCAGGAGCTATGCCAGAGCCATTGTAAGCAACTGGATCTTTTCCCTCCATCTTAATTATAGAAAAACAATCTCCACCAATACTTGTGGCGTTTGGCTCTACAACAGTTAGTATTATTGAGGCGGTTATTGCTGCATCAACAGCATTTCCTCCTTTTTTTAAAATTTTAAGAGCTTCCTCAGTTGCTAATGGATGTGACGTAGCTACCATTGCATTTGAAGAAATTGCATCATTTTCTTTTGTTGATTGATCATTCATAGCACTGAATTAGTATTAAAAAAAAAACATTACAAGTAAAGTAAATAAAATAGAAAAAAAAGGAAAAGAGATACTTTTATTTGAATGTCTATTAAAAAAGTTTGAGTTTATCAATATTTCTGTTACATAAATTTTAGATGAAATTTAATTTAGGTTCTATATTTGATTCAGAAACAAATAAATTGTACTCAAAAAAAATTTTTATAAATCAAATAATATCTAGATATTCTCAACTAAAAAATAAAGGCATTAAAAAAGAAGATAATGTAATTATAGGTTATGGTAATAATTTTAATTTTTTTGTAGATTTATTTGCTATATGGAAGCTAAGTGCCTGCGCGATTTGCATAGATAATACTCTTAGTAATAAAGAAATTTTAAATATAATAAATTTAACTAAGTCTAAATATTACCTTTATGAAAGAAATGATATAAAATTTAGAGACTTAAAAAAAAAAATTAATTTTATAAGTACATTAAAAGAACAAAAATTAATATCTATCCCCAAAAGTTTAAAAATTAGTTTTAACTCTAATAAAAATGCACTAATTTTATTTACGTCAGGCACAACAGGATCTCCTAAAGGAGTCGTACATTCTTTCTACAGCCTTTCCTCTAAATGGAAAGATTTAAAAAAATATTTTAAAATTACTAATTTAAAAAACACATTATGTTTGCTTCCCACACATTTTGGTCATGGGTTAATCTGCAATTGTTTATTTCCACTAGTAAACGGAAATAATTTATATATATTTCCCAAATTTAGCACATCATTGATTTTTAATTTAGGAAAAATAATAGATAAATACAAAATTACTTATATGAGCTCAGTGCCTACTTTGTGGAGAATAGCTACCTCACATTCAAAAAAACCCAAAAAAAAAAGTTTAAAACTTATAACATGTGGATCTGCACCATTAAGTGAACAATTATGGAAAAAAATTCAAGTTTGGTCATCTCAAAAAAAAGTATGGAATACTTATGGGATTACTGAAACTGGTAGCTGGATAGCAGGAACATCATTAAAAAAGTTTATTCCAAAAGATGGATTTATTGGAAAACAATGGGGTTCAAGAATGGTAATAAGTGAGACAAAACCTGAAAAGATGAAAACAACAAAAAATATGAACAATTTAAAAATAAACAAAAAAATTAAACAAGGATATATTTGGGTAAACACAAGAGCAATTATGAAAGGTTATTATAAGAAAAAAAAATTAACTAACGAGGTGATTAAAAATAATTGGTTTTTTACTGGCGATATTGGAGTAATTAAAAATGGTAATTTAACCTTAGTTGGTAGAGAGCGAAATGAAATAAATGTATCAGGAATTAAAGTTATACCAGAAGATGTAGACATGGTTCTAGAAAAACACAAATTTGTAGATGAGGCATGCACTTTTGCTGAGTTTGATAAAATAACAGGTGAAAAAGTAGTTTCTGCAGTTGTGTTATCAAACAAAAATATTAAAGAGAAATCATTAATAAATTTTTGTAAAAAGAATTTTTCTGATCATAAATTGCCAAAAAAGTTTTATTTTTTAAAAGAAATACCAAAAACGTCTAGAGGTAAAATTAACAGGGATATTGTTAAAGATTTTTGCTTAAAAAAAATGAGTAAAAATGAAAGTTAGTAATAAAAATTTAGAAAAAATATTTAAGCAATTATTTAAACTTAAAAATAAAGATTTAAATTTGAAAAATATAAATATACTTAAAAACTTAGACTCAATTGAAACAATAAATGTTATTTCAAAAATTGAAAAAAAATTTAAAAAAAAAATTGATTTTGAAAAGTTTTTAAAAATAAAAAATATTAAAGATTTTATGAAGATTGTGAATAAATGAAATACGATATTAAATTTTTGGATAATAAGTATTTGTCCAAAACATTAAAATTTTTAAATCAATTTAAAGGTATTAATAAAAATTATGCTGTAAAAGAATTTTTTGTAAATTTTTTTAATACTAATAATAATAAAAAATCTCTAATTGTTGTTGAAAATAATGAAGTAAAAGGATTTAGAGGTAACTTAGAAGTAAAATATCAAGTTCCTTATAACAAAAAATATAAATACTTTAAAAGTTTAGAGTCATTAATATTATATTCAAAATCTACAAACAAATTAGCTTTATTAAATTTACTTAAGTTGCACTCAGAGTATAAAATATCAACCTCTGTTGGTTTTGGATCTTTCGTAAGAGAATTTTTTAAGATGAATAAGTTTCATTTTTTAGATCTCGATAGATATATATTGCCATTAAATTTAGTTAAATACTCCTACCTTCTAAAAAACAAACCTAATCAAAAAAAATTAAAAAAATGGATATCAGATATTTCTATCAATTCAAAAAATTCAAATAGCTTAAATCCAAAAAAAATAAATACTATTAAGCTTTCTAAACTTTGGAAAAAAATTTCTAAAGATATAAAAATTTTTTCAAGATTTAGGGATAAAAAATTTTGGGACTGGAGATATCTAAATTGTAAATATTATAAATACGTCTCTTGGGAATGCCCAAAAAAAAGTGGAATTGTAATTGGAAGAGTTGAGTTAATGTTAGATAAAAAATTAAAAAAAAAAAATTTTACAATTCTACGATTAATTGAAATACTCCCGTCAAATATTAAAGTTTGGAAAGGTAAAAAGGATAAAAATTTTAATGATTTTATTTTTTCTATTCTAAATTGGGCAAGAGAAAACCAAATAGTTGCTGTAGATTACCATATATCAAACAAATTATTAAGACCCCAGTTATTTATGTTCGGATTTAAATTACAAAAAAGGAATATAAAAATTAATGAACTTTCCTTTCCAATAAAATTTAAACCTTTAAACTACAATCATAGAGCAATCAATGTAGCCTGGAAGTTAAATAATTTTAAAAAAAATTTTGTTAGCTACTTTGTTAAATCTGATGGTGGAGGAGACTTTCCCCCGTTAACATTTAATATAAATGATATAAATAAACAAAAAAACTTAAATTTAAAACTAATAAACTCAAAGAAAAATTGATAATTTATTTTTTATGCGAAAAAATATTAGAAAAATTGGATTAATCGGAAATGGTAATCAGTCGAAAAGAATTCAAAAAATTTTAAGAAATAAAAGAATTAGTTTCTTCGTCTATAAACCTAAAAATAAAAGATATTATGATGAAGAATCTTTTAAAGAATTAAAAAAATGTGAAATAATATTTATCTTGTCACCAAGCAAAACACATTTTTACTATTTAAATAAGCTTTATAAAAAAAGATATATTTTTTGTGAAAAACCACCTGTAACCTCAATCAGCGAATTGAATAAATTAAAAAAAATTATTAATGGCAAAATATATTTTAATTTTAATTTTAGATATTCATTAATATCAAAAATATTAAGTGAAACTAAAAAATTTAATTTAGGTAAATTTATTTACGGAAATATTATCACAGGCCATGGTTTAGCATTTAAAAGCGATTATTTAAAAAATTGGAGATCACAAAAAAAAAAATGTAAAAAAGGAATATTTGAGATAGTCTCTATCCATTGGATAGATCTAATAAATCATATATTTAAAAATAAGAAAAGAATTGAAAACAATATCAATAACTTTAGTGGAAGAGGTTCGAGCTACGATAACAGTTTTACCAAAATAAAATTTCAAACTGGCCAGGAAGTAGATATTATATCTTCATACACAAGCCCATTAATTCAAAGAAAGATTTTTTTATTTACTAATGGTTTAATTGAGCAAGATGAAAAAAAAATTGTAATAAGTGGACCTGCTATGAATTTAGATAATGCAAATTTATTTGTAAGACCAAAAATAAAAAAAAAGTTTATTTCTAATGAAAAATCAGATTATGTCCAGTCGATAGAAAAAAGTGTAGAATACTTTTTAAAAATTTCTATGAAAAATCTTCAGTTTACAAAGGAAGAAATAAATAATTCTATAAATACAAATAGATTGGTTCTATAATATTTATTAAATAAATATATTATATTTATATGTGTGGATTTACTTGTATTATAGATGATGAAGATGCTTCAAGTAAATTAAATTTTTTAGCTTCAAAAAAAAAAATATATTACCATAGAGGCCCCGACTACATTGAATTTTATAGAGATAAAAAAATAACAATAATTTTTAAAAGACTTTCCATAATAGATTTGACCAAGAAATCAAATCAACCCATGTTTTCTAAAAATAGAAGGTATGTGATTGTGTTTAATGGTGAAATTTATAATTATCTTGAAATAAAAAATATCTTATTACAGAAAGGAGTTAAATTTAAATCAAAAGGTGATACTGAAGTTTTATTAAATGCATATATTTTTTGGGGTGAAAAATTTGTAAACCATCTTAGGGGCATGTTTAGCTTTTGTATTTGGGATAGAAAATATTCTAAGATGGTTGCGTATAGAGATAGATTTGGCCAAAAACCTTTATATTATTATAAAACAAAAACTGGAATTATTATATCTTCAGAAATTAAAGATATAACTCAAATTGTTAAAGTAAGCACAAATGAGAAAGTTATTACAAAATATATTTTAAGAAATATTATGGATAATGACAAAAATACTTTTTATAAAAACCTGTATAGAGTGGAACCATCTCATAAGCTAGAATATTCAAAGAAAAAAATTATTTTAAAAAAATATTTTTCGTTAAAATATTCAGAAGAAAAAAACTTCAATAAGGAGGAATTTTTAGAAGTATTTCAAGATTGTGTTAATTCACATTTAAATGCAGATGTAAAAGTTGCTTTTTTATTAAGTGGAGGATTGGATTCAACATCTTTAGCTTCAATTGCTAGCATTAATAAAAGGGATATCAAAACTTTTTCTGTTATTCCAAAGCATACTTATAATGAAAAACCTTATATAGATTCTTTTATTAATAAAAAAAAATTAGATCACGAATATATAAATGTAGATAATTATTTAAATTCAAATAATTTTCTTAAAGTATTACAAAGTCAAGACGAACCATTTCATTCTATAAACTGTTTTTATCAATACTTTCTTCAACAAAATATTAAAAATAAAGGTTATAAAGTTTTAATCATAGGAGAAGGTGGAGACGAGGTTATGGGAGGTTATGATAGAATGTTTTTAGTATATATGACCGAACTATGGAGAAGAAAAGAATTCTCATTAATAGATAAAAACTTGAAATTTAAAAAAATTGATAAAAATAGATATTTAGAAATGATAAAATCTTATGACAAAAAGATTAAGAAAAATTTAACCGACTTTGAGGATAATACAGCTTGGAAATATATCAAAAATAATAAATTTAAAAGTTATTATAATTTAAAGTGGAATAATATAGGATGTGATTATAGCAACAATATATTTAAAAAATCCTTAAGAAATTCTATTTTCTCTAATGATTTACAAATGTCATTAAGAATGTCAGACCGCAATGCAATGGCAGCAAGTATTGAAAATAGGGCACCTTTTTTAGATCATAAATTTGTTGAATATATATTTTCAATGAAAAACAAAGACTTTTTTTTAAATTTTAGAAGCAAAGGCATGTTGAGAAAAGCAATGGAAAATATTTCATGTCAAAAAATTATTAACAGAACAGATAAAACCGGAAGACCTGGTAATGATATTTATTTCGTATTTTTTAAAATTTTTGACGATTTTTTAGAATTATTATCTTCTTCAAATTTAGAAAATTATGGTCTCTCAAAAGAACTTATAGAACATGATTTAAAGATGATAAAAAAAAAGTTTATCAATAACTCAAATGATCTTATTCATAAAGATTTATCTAAAAGTGTAAGAAATGAAATAAACTTTTTTTTTAGAATTTATAGCTTTTTAATATGGAAAAAATTTGTTAATCAATAATATGAATATTAAAAAAAAAAATGGTAATTGGACTTTTGGAAAAAATATTCCAAAGATATTTGATACACATATTTCAAGATCAATTCCAGATTATCATCATTCAATAGAATTGATTTCAAATTTGTCTACATATTTTTTAAAAGAAAATTCAGTCTGTATTGATATAGGTTTTTCCACGGGGACTTTAATTGAAAAAATTAATCAAATTAACCTAGACAAAAATATAAATTTTATAGGCATTGAACCTGAAATTAAAATGGTAAATTTTTTTAAAAAAAAAAAAAGTTTTAAAAAAATAAAAAAAATTAAAATTATTAATAAAACTATTGAAAATATAAAACTTATAAAATCTGATTTTATAATTTCAAATTTCACTATTCAATTTACAAATTTAAATAATAGAGGAAAAATATTGAGTAAAATTTACAACTCTTTAAATATAGGAGGTGGTTTTGTCTTTTTTGAAAAAATTTATGGCAATGATCCTTTTTTTGAAAAAATATTTAATGACATGTTAATTGATTTTAAGGTAAAGCAAAAATTTTCAGAACAAGAGATTATTTCTAAAAATAAAGCTATCAGAGGAATAATGAGACCTTTGCGTGAGGAAGATAATTTAAGATTATTAAAAAAAGCAGGATTTAAAAAAGTCCAAGTAATTAACCAAAAAATTAATTTTCAAGGAATATTGGCAATAAAATGATCAAAATTAAAATACCTAAAATACCAAAAAACATTATTTCTAAAAAAAAAATTTTAGATGACAATTCTATAATAAAGCAAAATTCCAATATTTTTTTAAGAAATTTTTTTAAAAAAAAAAATATGGATTTAGTTTCTAGCGCATCCATCCCAAAAAAAATTTCTAATCGTAAAGATATTAATAAAGATAAAAAACCGTTCATTCCTGAATTACTTGATCTTTATTTTTTATATAATTTAGTTGTTAATAATAATAGAATTAATATTTTAGAATATGGTACTGGATGGTCAACAATTGTTTTATCAAAAGCTCTTCAAGAAGTTAAATTAAAAAAAAAAGGTAAATTTTATAAAAAAGTTATTAAACCATTTCATTTGACAGTTTGTGATAATTCTAAAAAATTTTTAAATATTTCAAAAAAAAGATATCTAAAAGTGTTTAAAAATATTAAAAATTGTACATTTTATTATTCAAAAGTAAAACTAACCAAATTTAATGGACAAATATCAACAGAGTATACAAATCACCCACCAATTAACCCAGATTTAATTTATCTAGATGGGCCAAATCCATATACAATAAGTGAAAAAATTGATGGTTTTAAAATAAATAATAATGAAACCAATATACCAATGAATTGTGATATTTTGAAAATTGAAAATTTTCTAAATCCTGGAACTATTGTTGTAGCGGACGGCAGAAATTCTAACATACGATTTCTTAAGAATAATTTTCGAAGAAAATGGAAACATATACAAGTAAAAAATGTTGATATAAATATTCTATATTTAAATGAAAAGCCGCTTGGATTTTGGAATCAAAATCAATTAGACTATTTTAAATAAATTTTTTAATAGCATGACAAATAAAGAGTCTGATAAATTAGGGAAAGCACAGTTTGATCAAGCTTCAATAGGTGATAATACAAACTACGATGAAGTAGAAAATATTTTTTTTGAAAATATTGATGAATTTAAAAAATATATAAATATTGACGACAAATTAGAAAACGAGCTTTTAAATAATTTAAAAAATAAAATAATATCCTTTCCTTTAAATTTTCAGTCTGCAAATTTTATCAAAAAATTTGTAAATGATTTTGCATTAATCTCAAAATATTTAATATTTAGATATAAGTTTCATCTTGCAGGTTCCAAAAAAATTAATTTAGGTTATCCACCATATTTATTAATTGAGCCAGTCGCAGCATGTAATCTTAGATGTCCATTTTGTTTTCAAACAGATCTTACTTTTACAAGAAAACCTTATATGGGGGTTATTGATTTTGAATTTTTTAAAAAAATTATTGATGAAGCTGATGAAATAGGAGTTGGAGCAATTACTCTTGCAAGTAGAGGCGAGCCAACTTTACATAAAAAGCTAAGTGATATGGTTGAATATATAAAAAATAAAAAGAATATTTTTGAATTAAAAATAAATACAAACGGAACTTTTTTAAGTGAAAATTTATGTCATAAAATATTGAAAAATAATGTTAATCAGGTTGTTATATCAGCCGATCACTACGAAAAAAAAGATTACGAACGTTTAAGACTAGGAGCAAATTTTGAAAAAATTGTTTCAAACGTCGATATGCTTTTTGATATAAGAAAAAAATACTATCCTGATTGTATAACTGAAATAAGAGTCTCGGGCGTTGATAATGAAAAAAATTTAGACAGAAAAAAATTTCATGAATTTTGGATAAAAAGATCTGATCATGTTACGGCTGGTTTTCCAATGGAAAGATGGGATACATATAATAATGAAATTCATCCTGATATAAATGGTCCTTGCGAATTATTATTTGATAGAATGTATATCTGGTGGGATGGAAAAGTAAATCCGTGTGATGCAGATTATAAAAGTTATTTAAGTTTTGGAAATTATCATGAAAATTCAATTAAAGATTTATGGAATAATTCTATAATTGAAAAAGTTAGAAAAGATCATCTTGCAGGTATGAGACATAAACATAATCCATGTAATAAATGTGGAGCTGATTTTAAATAATAATAAAGACTTATAAATTTTTTAAAATAAAATTTTTAAGTCTAGATCCTGAATTACCATTTATATTGTCAATATATTTTTTGTTTATTTTTTGGATTTGTTTTTTGTCTATTTGATTTTTTTTTCTGGAGAGCATTTCTTCTATTTTATTTTCAAACTTTTTTTCATTGTAAATAACTTCAGCATTTTTTTTAGGATTAAAAAAAAAATCCTTATACAGTTTTAAATTTTTTTCAAAATTAGGTATTATAATTTTCTTACCCATCAACATACCTTCAAGTATACCCGTTGTATTAAGAGCTATAATTATTTTTGCATTTTTAATAAGATTTATGCTGCTCCCTCCTTCAATTAGCTTACAATTCATAAGATTACTCTTTTGATAAATAGATATTTCTTTTTTTGAATAATTTGGTTTTGTTTTAAAAATAAATTTTATATCACCTCTTTTTTTTGCAAAATTTATTAAAAGTTTAGTTGTTTTTAATGCAGTATAAGACCAATTAACTTTCTTATATTTTCCTGTAATTCCTTTAGTATACCATTCTCCACCTGGATAGGGCAGCCCAGCTGTATTTTGCACCATTAAAAATAGAATATAATTTTCATTAATTTTATTTTTAGATATAAAATATTCGTCAGATCTTGGTAGCCCAATAACAGATATCTTATTCTCTGTAATTATTTTTGAATCTATAAATGCTTTTTTTGTATATTTATTATAAACACTCAAAGCTTTAATGTTAATGTTACCATATCTTTCTCTCCAGTAGTTTTTTCTTATTTTATTAACTTTTCCAAAAACAATACCCTCTTTATGGCAAACTAAAAAATTAATGTTTAAATCAGCACATGCGTTTTGCAATTCTCTTTCAGCAACATAAAAAGGATTAAAACTTATAAATCCATCTATCTTTATAAATTTATTTAAGTTTATTAATATTTCTTTGATAAAATTTTTATATTGCAGCTTAGTTATTTTTACTTTTTTATCATTTGAAATGTATTGCTCGGAACCAAATTTTTTTTCATCGACATCTCTAAAGTAGAAATTAAACATTTTTCTTATTAAAATTCTTTGCAACATGTAAAATTGGATATTAGATTTAGTATTTTTGAATGCAGACTGAAGATCGTCTATTCCAAAAGATTTATCTAATACAATACAATTTTTTTTTATTTTCGAAGAATAATTAATAAGTTTATTTTTTCTTAAAGTTAAAAATAAAATAAATGCTATCGAATAAGAGGATTTAAAATAACAAAAAAAAACGATTAATTTAGAAAAAAAAATTATTAAAATTCTAAATAATTTATATTTCATTATTTGTATATAACTTTTGATCCCGTATCAGTAAGTTTTAAATTTAAAAAATTTAATTTTATATTATCTAAAAATTGGATACTTTTTTTTTTATTTTTCATAACCATTAAAAAAAACCCTCCTCCTCCAGCACCAATGATTTTGCCACCATAGAAATGGCCAGATTTCATTAATCTTAAGTACATTTTATCTAACTCTGAATTAGATATTAAATTAGATAATTTTTTTTTTATCTTCCAATGATCATCAAAGGTTTTTCCTATTAAACTTATATTGCCTTCTAATAGATATTTTTCAAATAAATTTACCTTACCTTTAATTTTGTCATAAAGGCTTATGATTTTATTCTTGCCAATATTATTTCTTTGATTTTTGATTATTTTTGAAGAGTATCTTGAAATATCGGAATAAACTAAAATTAAACTATTTTCAATTTTATTTTTTATTTCTTTTTTTAATTTAATTTTTTTTACATAAAATTTCCCTTTTTTATCTATTCTAATTTTTAATAAACCTCCATAGCTAGACATAATTTGATCTTGCCACCCACCATCATTTTTAAGTAGAGTTCTCTCTATATGAAAAATTTCTTTTGCCAATTTATTGGGACTAATTTTTTTTGAATTTAATTCATATATTCCTTTAGCAAGGCCAGTCATTATCGCGCTAGAGCTACCAATGCCTGAATTAGTAGGTAAATTTGAAAAGACGGAGGCCTGCACAGAATTATTCAATTTATAATATTTTAATAACCTTGCAATTCCTTTGTTATGTTTAATTTTTTTTAAAGAATTAATTAATTCAGAATTAGTTGTCTGTATAAGAATTTTTTTATCAATTCTTCTACAAATTAATGTATAAACAAATTTATCAATTGTTGCTGAAATTAAAAGACCCCCCTTTTTTTTGAAATAAAAATCTATATCAGTACCCCCACCAACTAGTGGAATTCTAAATGGAGTTTCAGAGATTATCACTAGTTTACCTTACCATTGAAAGCTCTATTGGACTGCCTAAAGGTAAATCTTTTTTTAATTTTTTATTAATTAATTTAAAAACTTCATTAGGTAGGCAGCCTTTTTTTGAGTAGGTCAGTACAGTTTTCAAGTTGTCCAATTTAATTTTTTTATTTTTAATTAAGTTTTTTCTGGCAACTACTCTTCTTGACAATATACTATGTAGCAACTTCTCAGATTTAAGGAATTTTTTAGTGTCAGTTCCCATTGCTAATTTAAGATTATTACAAAATTGTATCATCTCTTTAAATTGTTTAAAATCTAAAGAGGCTAAGTGATCTGGGCCTGCCATTTCTTTATTTAAAGTTACATGTTTTTCTATAACATTTACCCCCAGAGGTATTGCGCCAGCCGGTCCAAAAAAACTTGTTCCATGACCTGAAAATCCAATTTCAGTTTTAAAAGTTTTTTTTAATTTATTTATACAATTAAGGTTTTTATCTTCTGGTCTTGATGGATAAGATGATGTGCAATGCATGAACATATGTGGGGTTTTATATTTTTTGAAAATTTTATCTGTAATTTTAAGTTCTTCATATGTACACATTCCAGTACTTATAATTGTAGGCATCTTCTTTTTAGCAATGTAATTGCAAAAATGATAATTATTTGCATCTATGCTTGCAATTTTAAACGCTTTAACCCCTAGCCTCTTAACAAATTCAACACTTTTCTCATCCCATGGAGTTATAATCAAATCAATCTTAATTTTTTTACAATATTTTTTGATTTCGATATAATCTTTTAAATCTAGCTCAAGTCTTATATCAGGATAAACCCATCCACCAAATTTTACTTTTGATTTTGGAATATCATTTTCATTTTTACTAAGATAGCCGATTGGTTTTTTGTTTTTTAAGTTATAATTTAATATATCCTTTATATCTCTTTTTTGAAATTTAACAGCATCTGCTCCTACTTCTTTTGATTTTTTTATCATCTTTTTTGCTAAACTAAGATAACCGTTGTGATTTATTCCAATTTCTGCGATGAAATAAAGATCATCTTTTTTTTTTAAAAATCTTTTGTTAAATGATTGTTTGTTCACTAATATTAAATGCTAAATTTTGATTTTTTTGCATCTTCGTAGAACATCTTGACTGTATCTATAGAATATTTTTTTGGATCATATCCAAATTTATCTAACTTAGATATATGTTCCGTGGACATTGTTATAAT
>MDSW01164472.1_pt1 | contig 13382 bp, 11 predicted proteins | sample 811171 | NCBI WGS metagenome assembly MDSW01 (sample SAMN05326641, study PRJNA326480) | marine metagenome | isolation source: seawater | place: Atlantic Ocean: North West | collected 2012 | reverse complement strand
GCTTTTTATAAAAGAGGTGAAAATTTTATTTGGGTAATACTTCAAAATGATGGTGGAGGGCAGGTAAAAAAAACATCAGAGTATAATTATGAGGGAAAGTGTACGATACCAGATTTAGTCGGATCTATTGAAGCCAAACTAGTAATTCTATCGAGAGATGATAACACTTTAGATGTAAAATGTTTTAGAAAAAACTTTGTTTCACAAACAGAAAAAACTTCAAAAGCTATTTCTGATATTTTTTCAGCCGGATGTTTATTGTGTCCTGAGAATGAAGCTAAAGCTAGAGACTACGAAGTAAAGGGTGTTTTTAAAAGATTATGGCCTGAAAATTTAGCTGAGCACAACTCTAAGTTCTGACTCTCTGAGGACTCAGTTGTAAGACTTTTTTGATGAATTTTTCAAAAATAAATATATAGTTTAAGCGGGTTTCAGAGTAGAGCAGTACCCTGAAAAGGTATGTGTCGTAAGTGCGATTCTTACCAAGGCCACCACAAACAATTTTTACACATCGAAATATAAAAATTAATTTGATAATTATTAATGATGGATAAAAAGATTGGACTTTTCTGGCTGAGAGATGATTTTAGATTAGCTAAAAACGCCGGATTAATTGAAGCGACCTTAAATCACAATCAAGTTGTAGTTTTTTATCTTTACAAAAAGGAAGTCTACAAACAACAGGAGGCTCAAAAATGGTGGTTAAGCAAATCTCTATTAAATTTTAGAAAACAATTAAATAATTTAAATATAACTCTCGAAATTATTGAAACTAATTCATTTAAAATTTTTTTCGATAAACTAATTAAAAAAAAAGATTTCAAAATTTATTGGAATAAAGTTTACGAACCAGATTATCTTAAATTTGATGAATATTTATTAAGAGTTTTTAAAAATAAAGATATAGAACACAAAAGATTTAAAGGTAATGTTCTTAACGAAGTTGATGAAATCAAAAAAGGAGATGGTACTCCGTTTAAGGTATTTACTCCTTTTTGGAGAACTGCAGAAAAATATTATATTGAAAAAATTCCGCCAAAAGAAAAAATAATTAAAAAATGTAAAGATAAGTTAAATTATTTCAAAAACTGTATTGAGCCAGAAAAAATATTACCTAAAAAAAATTGGTTTAAAAACTTTGAAAAAATTTGGGTACCTGGTGAACAAAACGCTTTGAAAGAATTAAAAAATTTTATCGAGGGTAGAATTACAAATTATTCAGAGGGGCGAAATTATCCTAATATACTCGGAACCTCTAAATTATCCCCTTTTATAAAATTTGGACAGATTCATGTTGAAACAATATGGAATGAATGTTCAAAAAAAAATTCTAAGACTATTGGAACATCTAAATTTTTAGCTGAAATTGGTTGGCGGGAATTCAATCATTCATTAATAAATCATTTTCCTCATATGATAAAAAATAATTATTCAAAAAAATTTGATAAGTTTCCATGGCAAAAAAATTTGAAATTTTTACAAGCTTGGAAGAAGGGCTTGACTGGTTATCCAATAGTTGATGCTGGCATGAGAGAACTTTACTCAACTGGATGGATGCACAATAGAGTGAGAATGATAGTTGGGTCATTTTTAGTTAAACATTTATTAATTGATTGGAAAGATGGTGAAAAATATTTTAGGAACTGTTTGTTAGATTACAGCCCAGCAAGTAATATTGCTGGTTGGCAATGGGTAGCCGGCTGTGGTGCAGATGCTGCACCTTATTTTAGAATATTTAATCCAATTTTACAGGGTGAAAAATTTGATAGAGAAGGTGAGTACGTAAAAAAATGGGTGCCCGAATTAAAAGAATTACCAAAAAAATTTATTCATAAACCTTGGGAGTTCAATGAAAATAACTTTAAATTAGGAAAAGACTACCCATATCCAATAGTAAAGCATGAAGAAGCTCGGGTTAAAGCATTGATGGCGTTTAAGAAAATTTGAATTAAATATTACCATGGCAATGTTTAAATTTTTTCCCAGAGCCACAAGGACATTTTTCATTTCTTCCAACTTTTTTTTCTGGTTTATTCTCTGGAATTATTTTTTTATTCTCTTTCCGATCTTCGTTGTTTGAAATTACAATATTTAAATTTAATAGAAATTTAATTAAATCACTTTTAATTTTTACTAATAAACCCTCAAATAATACAAAAGCTTCTTTTTTAAACTCAGATAAAGGATCTTTTTGACCATATTGCCTTAATCCAATAACTTGCCTTAATTGTTCTAGATATTGAAGATGTGATCTCCAAGAAAAATCAATTATTTGTAAAAATATTTTTTTCTCAAGACTATTATTTTGCGCCTCACCCAAAGTTTCAATTCTTTTTTCTTTTTTTTTAAAATAAAATTTTTTTATTTCACTTTTGAATTCAGTTTCATTTAAGGTAGTATATTTTATTAAATTATCGTCGCTAATAGCATTACCTATTATATTTTTAGTTTCAGTTAGATAATTTTTATCATTGCCTGCTTTTTGGTAATTTTTTCTGTAATTATCTAAATTGTTAAGCATTTCATCAAAAAAATCATTTAAAATTGGGTTAATATCTTGTTCTTTAAGAACTTTAAGTCTTTGAGAAAATATAACTTGTCTTTGATCATTCATAACATCATCAAATTTTATTAATGTTTTTCTGATATCAAAGTTTCTGCTCTCAACCTTTTTTTGTGCTCTTTCCATAGCTTTATTGATCCAAGGATGATCAATTGACTCATTTTTTTTCAATCCAAGTTTTTTTAATATTCCATCAATTGAGTCTCCTCCAAAAATTCTCATTAATTCGTCCTGCAAACTTATAAAAAAAATAGTGCTTCCTGGATCGCCTTGTCTTCCGGCCCTACCTCTTAATTGATTATCAATTCTTCTACTTTCATGCCGTTCAGTTCCAATAATAAATAGCCCTCCAAGATTTTTTACTTTTTTTTCATTAACTTTAACCAATTCCTCGTCATCTTTTTTTCCATCAAATATAAAATCCTTATTACCACCAAGTTTGATATCCGTACCTCGTCCAGCCATATTAGTAGCAATTGTCACTGCACCGACTTTTCCCGCTTCAGCAATTATTCTAGCTTCTTTTTCATGTTGTTTGGCATTAAGAACATTATGTTTTATCTTTTTATTATTTAAGTAACTAGAAATCTTTTCAGATTTTTCAATACTTGTAGTGCCTACTAATACTGGTTGGCCTTTTTTATTACACTCTATAATTTTATTAGTTATAGAATTATATTTTTCTTCTTCAGTTCTATAAATTTGGTCGTTAAAATCTTTTCGTAACATTTTTTTATTTGTAGGTATTGAAACAACATTTAATTTATAAATGTCATAAAATTCTTCTGCCTCGGTGATAGCAGTTCCTGTCATACCAGCCAATTTTTTATATAACCTAAAATAATTTTGGTAAGTTATAGATGCAAGCGTTTGATTTTCTTCCTCAACTTTGACATTTTCTTTTGCTTCTATTGCCTGGTGCAATCCATCGGAAAATCTTCTTCCTTCCATTACTCTTCCAGTGAATTCATCTATAATTTGTACTTTTCCTTTACTTACAATGTAATCTGTATCTTTTTTAAAAAGTAATCTTGCTTTTAGTGCTTGATTAATGTGATGAACTAAATCTAAATTTGCTGGATCATAAAAATTTTTATTTTTTAATAAACTTTTTTGTATTGCCAGTTTTTCAATTTTGTCAATTCCCCGGTCAGTAAGTATTGCATTTTTGTTTTTTTCATCTAATTCATATTCATTTTTTTGAAGATGTTTTACAAATTCATCAGAAGTTGTATAAAGTGTGGTTTTGTCTTCAAGACGACCAGAGATTATTAGTGGAGTTCTAGACTCATCAATAAGAATACTATCCACTTCATCAACAATACAAAAATTATGATTTTGTTGAACCATTTCATCTAATTCGTATTTCATATTGTCTCTTAAATAATCAAATCCAAGTTCATTATTTGTAGCATAAGTGATATCGCTTTTATAATTTTTCTTTCTTTCTACATCATCAATGTCATTAGTAATACAACCAGTTGAAACTCCTAAATAATTAAAAACTTTACCCATCCACTCAGAGTCTCTTTTTGCTAAATAATCATTTACTGTAACTATATGAACACCCTTTCCCGTTAAAGAATTTAAATACGCAGGAAGTGTTGATACTAAAGTCTTACCTTCTCCCGTCTTCATCTCTGCAATCTTTCCTCTGTGAAGTATTAGTCCACCAGCTAATTGGACATTGTAATGTCTTTCACCTAGAGATCTCTTTGCTGCTTCCCTAACCATAGCAAAACTTTCAGGGATGATTTCATCGATATTAAGTGTTCCATTTTGAGCATTTTTTTTAAAATTAAATGTCTTTTCTTTAATATCAGCCTCAGTTAATGACTTAATATCATTTTCTTTGTTATTTATCGCTTCTATTAAGTTTTGAATTTTGTCTAATTCTTGTTGATTAGAGCTTTTAAATATTTTACTAAAAGTTCTTGTAAATAAATTCATTTTAAACCTATATATGTATTATTAACTTAAATTAAACAGCAATAATGACAATAAATATAAAAAATTTTTTAAATGACAAAACAAAATTGTCAAAAATGGGTGAGTTTCAAAACCTAAAAAAGATAGATGGTTTAGAGATGGCTTCAATATCAGCCGATCTATACAAGGACGGAAGAGACGATTTAGCCTTATTTTATTTCAGCAAAGGAGCTAATTATGCAACATTAACTACTTCAAATAGCATAACATCTGAGTTTATACCTTGGAACAACAATTCTCATAAAAAAATTATTAAAGGATTATTAGTAAATACTAAAAATGCAAATACATTTACTGGAAAGCAAGGAAAAGAGAGTATCGATATTCTCGCTAAAAATTTATCAAGAGTTTTAACAATTAAAGAGTCCAAGAGTCAAAAAGGAACGTCTGAAACAGTAAAAATTAAAGATCTAATTTTTGCCTCAACCGGAGTAATTGGAGAGGAATTTCCTGTTGATCAAATTAAAGACAGACTATCGGATTTAGTGGATAGATTGAGAATGGAACATAATAAGATGTACTGGATTAAAATGGCATCAGCAATTATGACTACAGATACTAAACCTAAATTAGCATATGAGGAAATTATTGTTGGTGATGAACTAATTAAAATTTGCGGTATAGCAAAAGGATCAGGAATGATTGCTCCAAATTTAGCAACAATGTTATCTTTTATTTTTACTAATGCAGATATTAACTCCAACCTTTTAAAAACATTGTTAAAAAGAGCAGTTGCTAATTCATTTAATGCTATAACAGTTGACAGTGATCAATCTACTAATGATATGGTTTCTATCTTTTCTACAAGATCAATTAAAATTGGTCAGAATATTTCATTAAATGATAAAGTAGTCCAAAAATTCGAAATAGCTTTAAAAAAACTTTGTTTGAATTTAGCTAAACAAATAGTTGTTGATGGTGAGGGAGCTAAGAAATTTGTGACAATTAATGTTATTAATGCAAAGTCTCTAGGTAGTGCAAAAAATATTGCTTTTTCAATTGCAAATTCACCTTTGGTAAAAACAGCTGTAGCTGGAGAAGATCCAAACTGGGGAAGGATTGCTATGGGAATTGGAAAATCAGGAGAAATAGTTGACCAAAAAAAATTAAGAATAAAAATTGGTAATTTTATTGTTGCAGAAAATGGAAAAATTTCAGAAAGTTACGATGAAAAAAAACTTAAAGAATATATGCAGTGGGGCTCAATCGAAATAGAGATAAATTTGAAATTAGGTAGTGATGCATTTAAATGTTATACTTGTGATTTTACACATGACTACATAGATATAAATGCAGATTATAGAAATTAAATGATAAAATATAATTTAAAATGTCAAAACGACCATGAATTCGAAAGCTGGTTTTCTAATTCGGAAGAATTCGATAAATTAAATAAGAAAGGCTTGCTGGAATGTATATTTTGCTCTTCAAAAAAAATTGATAAATCAATTATGGCCCCTATGATTTCAAATTCTAAAATTGATGACAAAACAATTAAAACGCTCAAAAATGAATTAAAGAATGAAAAAAATAAATTATTACAATTAAGAAAATACATAGAAAATAATTTTGATTATGTCGGTAAAGATTTCAGTAAAAAAGTGAGAGAAATTTATTATGATAAAAAAAATAATAAAGCAATTTATGGTACTAGCACCCCCAAAGAAAGGGAAGAGCTTGCAGAGGAAGGTATTAATTTATTTTCGATTCCTTGGGTAAATAAAGATAACTAATTTTTATTACTGCTAATTATATAATTCACAGATAAGTCATTGGATTGTTTCCATTTTGATAACAATGGATTAAATTTAAGTCCCTTTATATCTATTGTAGAAAAATTTTCTTCTAATAAATATTTTTCTAATTCTTCTGGTTTGATGAATTTGTTCCAATCATGTGTTCCAATAGGTAGCCACCTTAATATATACTCAGCACCTACAATTGCTTTTATAAAAGAAGTAAATGATCTATTTAAAGTTGCAGTAAACATTAATCCCTTTTTTTTTAATAATTTTTTACATGATTTTATATATAAATTTACATTTTCCACATGTTCAATAACCTCAAGATTTAAGATTATGTCAAATTTTTCCGGCTCATCAAAATTTTCTGGTGAAGTATTTTGATAATTAATTTTGAGTTTACTTTTTTCAGAATGAAATTTAGCTATCTTAATATTTTTTTCAGAAGCATCTATTCCAGTTACATTAGCTCCTAGTCTGGCCATTGGTTCACTAATTAGGCCTCCACCACAACCTATATCTAAAATCTCTAAATCTTTCAAAAAATTACCTTTATCTTTTTTAAGTTTATAATATTTTTTAATCGTTTGGGTAATGTATTCAATTCTTATTGGATTAAACATATGAAGAGGTTTAAATTTTCCATTAACATCCCACCATTCATCAGCCATTCTTGAAAACTTTTGAATTTCTTCTTTATTTATAGTAGTACTCATTTTGTAAATAGTTTTAAATAAAATATTAAAATCAAATTTTTATTATATTACATTCTTTAAATGGTTAAAAAAATATTAAAGTTTGGAGGAACGTCTGTTGGAACAACAGAAAGAGTAGTCCACGTAGCAAATATTGTAAAAAAAGAGAAATTTGCAGGCAACAAGGTGGTTGTTATTGTCTCAGCAATGGCCGGGAAAACAAATGAGCTTATTAAACTCTCAAAACAAATTTCAGATGAATTCAATAAGAGAGAATTTGATGTTCTATTGTCCTCTGGAGAGCAAGTGACATGTGCTTTGCTTACAGGAGCTTTGATAAAACTAAATGTAAAAGCAAAGTCTTTTATGAATTGGCAGATACCAATTCTTACTAGCGGGGAGCACGCTAATGCAAGAATTGAAAATATGAATATTGAAAAAATCGAGGAATATTTAAATGAAGATGGTGTAGTTATCATTCCTGGTTTTCAAGGAATTTCAAAAAATGGGGATACTACCACAATCGGTAGAGGCGGTTCTGACGCAACTGCAGTAGCAGTAGCAAAATTATTAAATGCTGACTCGTGTGAAATTTATACTGATGTTGACGGTGTTTATTCTACAGACCCAAATAAAATACCAGTTGCAAAAAAAATTGATAAAATTTCTTATGATGAAATGCTTGAATTATCTTCTCTAGGAGCAAAAGTAATGCAATCATCCGCAGTTCAAACAGCAATGATGTATGATATTCCTCTTGAGGTTAAATCAACTTTTACTGACAGAAAAGGAACAAAAATTTTTAGTCAAGAAAATATCGATTATACAAAAAGTGTTACAGGTGTCGCTTACTCTAAAGATGATGCTAAAATAACAGTTATTGGTGTAGAGGATAAACCAGGTGTAGCTGCAAATATTTTTGAACCTTTGAGCAAAGCTCAGATAAATGTTGATATGGTAATACAAAATATTTCCTCGGATCTAAAAAAAACTGACATAACTTTTACAATTAAAAGAGATGATGTTGATAAAACAAAGCAAATATTGAAAGACAACAATAAAATTATTTACAAAGAAATTATTCAAAATGATAAAGTATCAAAAGTTTCGATAGTTGGCGCTGGAATGGTTTCAACACCTGGAATTACATATAGAATGTTTAGAGCTCTGTCTGATGAAAATATTAATATTTTAGCTATATCGACTTCTGAAATAAAGCTATCGGTAATTATTGATGAAGAAAATACATTAAAAGCTGTAAAAAAATTACATACAATTTTTGATTTAGATTAAATGGAAGTAAGACCTTACAGATCAATAAAAAGAAAAAACACTAAAAAAATTAAAGTTGGAAATGTAAGTGTTGGCGGAGGTTCACCTATAAGTGTACAGTCAATGACAAATACTCTGACAACAGACATTAAAGGTACAATAAATCAAATTCTTTCTTTAGAGGAGGCAGGTGCAGATATTGTAAGAGTATCTTGTCCAGATAAAGATTCAACAAAAGCTTTGAAAGAAATTACCAAAAAGGTTTCAGCGCCAATTGTTGCAGATATACATTTTCACTACAAAAGAGCCATTGAAGCTGCGCAAATGGGAGCTAGTTGTCTAAGAATTAATCCAGGAAACATAGGATCAAACGATAGAGTTCTTGAGGTTATAAAAGCAGCTAAAGATAACAATTGTTCAATTCGTATTGGAGTAAATGCAGGTTCTCTTGAGAAAAATTTATTAGAAAAATATAAAGAACCTTGTCCAGAAGCTTTAGTAGAAAGTGCTCAATATAATATTAAACTTTTGGAGGATAACGATTTTTTTAATTTTAAAATTAGCGTGAAGTCGTCTGATATATTTTTAACTGTAAAAGCATATAAAAAGCTATCAGAAACTTGCGATTATCCATTACACTTAGGAGTGACAGAAGCAGGGGGGCTATTTACTGGAAGTATAAAGTCTTCTATTGGTATTGGCCAGCTTTTAATGGAAGGAATTGGAGACACAATAAGAGTCTCATTGTCATCAGATCCAGTTGATGAAATTAAAGCTGGATATGAAATTTTAAAATCTTTAGGTATTAGATCTAGAGGAGTGAATATAATTTCGTGTCCATCTTGCGCTAGACAAGCATTTCCAGTAATTGAAACTGTAAAATTATTAGAAAAAAAATTAGCTCATATAAAAAAACCAATTAACTTATCCATTATTGGATGCGTTGTAAACGGACCCGGGGAAGCCGCTCAAACTGAAATTGGTTTAACAGGCGGAGGTCAGGATAATAATCTTTTGTACATATCTGGTATACCTCACGAGAAAGTAGCAAGTACAGAAATAATTGAAAAAGTTGTTAAACTTGTGGAAGAAGAAGTTAAAAAATAAAATATATTATGGTTCCCTTAGACAAAGTAAAAGATATTATTATAAAATATGACGCGTTAGAAAAAGAACTTTCCGCAGGAAATATTGACCCAAAATTATTTGCAAAAAAATCAAAGGAATACTCAAATTTAGGAGAAATTATTATTATTGCAAGGGAATATATTAATTTTGATGATGAAAAAAAAGATTTACTAAGCATGGTGCAAGATAAAGCAAATGATCAAGAGATGATAGATTTAGCTCAGAAAGATTTAGAGGAACTCATAAAAAAAAAAGAAAAATATGAGAATGAATTAAAAGTTTTTTTATTACCTAAAGATGAAGATGATAACAAAAATGCTATTGTAGAAATTAGAGCTGGGACCGGTGGTCTTGAGGCTTCACTTTTTTGTGCTGATTTATTCAAAATGTATGAGAAAGTTTGTTCAAAAAAAAAATGGAGACTTGAAATTATAAATATTTCAAAAAGTGAAGCAGGTGGTTTTAAAGAAGTAATATTTTCTGTGAATGGAAATAATATATACTCATATTTAAAATACGAGTCAGGAGTTCATAGAGTTCAGAGAATACCAGAAACAGAAACCCAAGGAAGAGTTCATACTTCAGCTGCTACTGTTGCAGTTTTACCAGAAGCAGAGGATGTTGATATAGAAATAAAAGAATCAGATCTAAGAATTGATGTGTTTAGAGCAGGCGGACCAGGCGGGCAATCCGTTAACACTACAGACAGTGCAGTTAGAATTACACATATTCCAAGTGGCGTCGTCGTGAGCCAACAAGATGAAAAATCTCAACACAAAAATAAAGCAAAAGCTTTAAAAATTTTAAGGTCGAGAGTATATGAAGCAGAAAAACAGAAAAAAGATCAAGAGAGATCAAGTAATAGAAGAAGTCAAATTGGAAGTGGTGATAGGTCAGAAAGAATTAGAACTTATAATTTCCCTCAAGGTAGGGTTACTGATCATAGAATTAATTTAACACTACATAAGTTGGATGAATTCTTAAGCGGTGAAATCCATGAGGAAATGAATGAACAATTAAGACTAAAAGAGCAAAATTTGAAACTTGAAAATTTAATCACATGAATTGCTTTCAAATAATCAAAACTGGTTCAGAATTTTTAAAAAAAAATAGTATTGAAACTCATATTATAGACTCGGAAATATTACTTTCTAAGGTATTGAATAAATCAAGAGAAGAAATTTTGATAAATTTAGAACAGAAAATTAATAGTAAAGACATCGATAAATTTCAAGATTATTTGAATAGAAGGGCTAAAAATGAACCAGTGGCTTATATAATTGAAGAAAAAGAATTTTGGAGCAAAAAATTTAAAGTGAATAAGGGCTCATTAATTCCAAGGCCAGAGACAGAATTATTAGTTGATAATTTGACAGATACATATTTTGGTAAAAAAATATCAATTTTAGATGTAGGTACAGGGTCTGGGTGTATTATTATTAGTTTATTAAGTTGTCTAAAGAAATCTAAGGGTATTGGAATTGATATTTCAAAAGAAGCTATATTTTTGTCCGAAAAAAACGCAAAACAACATTGTTTGTTTAATAGAGTGAAATTTTTAAATAAATCTATAGATAGTTTAGTTAATAAAAAATTTGACTTAATTGTTTCAAATCCACCATATGTCAAGAGGAAAGACATAAAAACTCTTGCAAATGATATTAAAAAATATGAGCCTATTATGGCCTTAGATGGTGGTAATGATGGGCTTGACCTTATTAAAAAAGTTATCTACAAATCTAAAAATATTTTAAAGATTAATGGAACTCTCGCATTAGAAATTGGAAACGGGCAGATAAAAAAAGTTTCGAAATTATTATTAGATAACAATTTTAGAATAAAAAAACTTATTAAAGATTATAAAAATAACGTTAGATGTGTAATAGCTAATTATAAATAAATGAATAATAATAGAAGAAGAAATTACAGATCAAGACCTCAAAAGAATAACTTCAGAAGAAGATCAGGGTCTTTAAGCTCAGCTGGTTCAGGTAGCTTGAATAATAATGGCAATTTAAATTTCAACAGGAATGGTTCTATGAATAACATTCATAATGTTGAAAAGACAATGCAAAAGTTTCAACAACTTGCAAAAGATGCACAAAGTAATGGTGACCCAGTTTTAGCTCAAAATTATTTACAACACGCAGATCACTATTTAAGAAGATATAACGAACTTAATGAGAGAAGAGAGAATTTAAATGAAAAAACAACTTCAGAGGATAAATCATTACCTAATAAAGATGAAGTTTTAGAAAATAAAAATCACCAAGCTACTAATTAAATTGAATTACCTAATTTCAGCTAATTTTAAATCTATTTTAATTCTATCTAATTCGAATTGTTTCCTTTCATCACCTTTAAGAGTTTTACCAGAAGGTAATTTTAATTTTTGAGAATTTACTTTTTTACCATTCACTATGACTTCATAATGTAAATGTGGACCTGTAGATAATCCTGTTGAGCCCACGTAACCAATTATTTGACCTTGTTTTACTTTTTTTCCTTCCCTAATTCCTTTTGCGAAAGATTTCATATGTGCATAAATGGTTTCATAAGTTGAGTTATGTTTTATCTTTACGCAGTTTCCACCGCCACCACACCATCTTGCTCGAGTTACTGTACCTGATCCAGATGCCATGATAGGGGTACCGCTGGGTGCAGCGAAATCTGTTCCTCTATGCATTTTGTTATAACCCAGAATAGGATGTTTTCTCATTCCAAAAGATGAAGATAGTCTTGCACCATTTATTGGCGTTTTCATCAAAGATTTAGTAATACTTTTTCCTTTAATATCATAATATTCTTCTTCATTGTTATACTTGAAATTATATAAATTAATTTCTTCGCCATTTACGTACATAGATGCATAAATAATTTTACCAGTATCTCTTACTTTATTATTTTCATCCTCAAATTTTTCATATAGAATTTCAAACCAATCACCTCTTCTAATATCTCTTTGAAAATCAACTTCAAATCCAAAAATTCTTGCAAATTCAACAATTATGTTGGGTTCAATTCCTGAATTAACAGCTGAACTATATAAATTATTTTTTATTACGTTTTTTACTACAACTTCTTTTTTATATAGTTGTAATATATTTTCTTTGACTGAAAAATTGTCTTGAGTTTTCCTAATTTCTACACTTGTTGTGTTGCTAACAGGATATACAAAATTGACTACCGTATTTGTTCCGTTCTCCAATTTTTTCAAGATTATAGATAGTTTTCTACCAGAATAAATATTTGCTAATTTTTTTTCCTTTAACTTTATAGATATTTTTTTTATTTCTTGATTATTAACTTTAAATTTTTTTAGTATTTTTTCTACTGTGTCATTATTTTTTATAATATAATTTACTTCTTGATAAGGACTATTTATTTTTGAAATAAAAAAGTTTGTTAAATTTGAAAAATCACTAGTCCCAGTAATTTCTTTAAAATTATGCGCTTTCTTTTCGTTTTTTATGTTTATCAAATTTGATGTTACAAAAAAAATGGTAGAGAAAATGACCAGAAAAGTTATTAAAATAATTGCATTAAATTTTCGAATTTTTAAAACTTTAGTATCTAAAATTGACAAAAAATTATGAGTTTTTTTAAAATAAATATTAATTTTTTGAATAATCGTCATAGTTGTTTTTTATAAAAATAAGCTCATCATTGCAACGTCAGACAGTCAAAAAAGGGCTATTTTATTGCATATTTCGGTCAATATACGCCTTGACTTATAACCTAATTGTAATAAAACCAGCGCTCACCTCTACGAAGTTAATATTTTAATGCAGCTAGAGGTGTGCAGATTTTAAAGTTTAAAATCTTAGCTTTTTTAAATTGTAAATTTTTAAGAAGAGAAGTGTGGACGGCTAGGTTAATTAAGAAATTGTCGCACACACTTCTAAACGTATAAATAATTCGAATGTTATTTATATGAAGCTAGTGTGCGCCGTTATTAAACTTGAGAGTTTGATCATGGCTCAGAACGTACGC
>MDSW01141956.1_pt1 | contig 13382 bp, 10 predicted proteins | sample 811171 | NCBI WGS metagenome assembly MDSW01 (sample SAMN05326641, study PRJNA326480) | marine metagenome | isolation source: seawater | place: Atlantic Ocean: North West | collected 2012 | reverse complement strand
CAGCGCAAGCCGCAACCGCAGCGCCAGCCGGACGATCCCTCCAACCTGTTCGAGCCGCAGGATGACGGGTTCGGCGATCAGAAATTCCCGACCGCAGGCCAGACCGACTCCGAGGTGATCGACGCGGGCCAGCGCACCCCCGAGGAAGAAATCGACGCGATCCGCGCCGAAGGGCTGACCGGCCGCCAGTTGCGGCTCGCGCGTCGCATGGCCCAGAAACACGGCGTTCAGGCCAGTTCCGATTTCGAGGCCGTGCTGCTTCTGCGCCGCCGCGGGATCGACCCGTTCGACCGCTCGAATATCGTGGCGCTGGTGAAACCCGGCGAGGCGGAAGCGACCTCGCGGGCGCTGGCGCGCACCGACGGGCCGGGCGCCGATACCCGCGTGAACCTGCCGCAGACGATCAAGCAGGGTCAGGTCCCCTCCACCGAGGTAATGAACGCGGACCGCCGCGCCGCCGAGATCCTGCGCATCCAGCGCGACATCGCCAAACGCCGCCGCCGCAAGCTGATGCTGCTGGGCGCGCGGCTGGGCTTCTTCGTGGTGCTGCCGACGCTGATGGCCGCCTATTACTACTTCGCGATGGCCACGCCGATGTATGCGACGAAATCGGCCTTCGTGATCCAGAAAGCCGAAGGGATGGGCAATTCCGGGCTGGGCTCGCTGTTCTCGGGCACGCAGCTCGCCACCAATCAGGACTCGGTCACGGTGCAGTCCTATCTGCAATCGCGCGATGCGATGAAGCGGCTCGACCGCGATCAGGGGTTCAAGCAGATCTTCGAGGATCAGAGCATCGACCCGCTGCAGCGGCTGCCGGAAAATGCGACCGACGAGCAGGCCTACCGGCTCTATTCCAAGATGGTGCAGATCGGCTACGACCCCTCCGAGGGCATCGTGAAGATGGAAGTGGTCGCCCCCGATCCGGCGAAATCGCAGAAATTCTCCGAGTCGCTGATCTCCTATGCCGAACAGCAGGTGGACCAGCTGACCTCGCGGCTGCGCGACGACCAGATGAAGGGCGCGCGCGAAAGCTATGAGGATGCAGAGGCCAAGGTCTTCGCGGCGCAATCCAAGGTGCAGCAGCTGCAGGAAAAGGTCGGAGTGCTCGATCCCGTCAGCGAAAACTCGATGGTGATGGGTCAGGTCGCCAATCTGGAAAACCAGTTGCAGCAGAAGCGTCTCGAACTGGGGCAGCTGCTCGACAATCCGCGGCCCAATCAGGCGCGGGTCGCGGGCGTGCAGGGCGACATCAAGCGCATTCAGGCGCTTCTCGACACCACGCGCGGCCAGCTGACGACCGCGCGGCAATCCACGGGGGGCGAGTCGCTTGCTGCCGTCACCGGCCAGCTGCAGATCGCTCAGGGCGAGTTGCAGACCCGGCAGATGCTGCTGTCGGCGGCCGCCCAGCAGATGGAAACCGCCCGGATCGAGGCGAACAAGCAGGTGCGCTATCTGGAGATGGGCGTGCGCCCCGTCGCCCCGGACGAGCCCACCTATCCGCGCGCTTTCGAGAACACACTGTTGGCTTTCCTGATCTTCTCGGGCATCTATCTGATGCTGTCGCTCACAGCTTCGGTCCTGCGCGAGCAGGTCTCGAGCTGACCGCTGAGCGGCCCGTCACGAGGCTGCGGAGAGAGATATGAAAGACGTGAAAATCGGCGGGCTGACCGTCTCGAACGACCGCCCGCTGACGGTGATCGCGGGGCCCTGCCAGCTGGAAAGCCGCGAGCACGCGATGATGATCGCGAAGGAAATGGCCCGTGCCTGCGATCAGGCGGGCGCGCAGTTCATCTTCAAGGCGAGCTACGACAAGGCCAACCGCACCAGCCTCAAGGGCAAGCGTGGCCTCGGCATCGACGCGGGTCTGAAGATCCTCGAAGAGGTGCGCGCAGAGATCGGTTGCCCGGTGCTGACCGACATCCATGACGCCGAACAGGCCCGCATCGCGGGTGCCGTGGTCGATGTGATCCAGATCCCGGCCTTCCTGTGCCGTCAGACCGATCTGCTGCTCGCCGCGGGCGAGACCGGCTGCGTCGTGAACATCAAGAAGGGCCAGTTCCTCGCGCCGTGGGACATGCCGAACGTGGCCGACAAGGTCGCCTCGACGGGCAACGAGAAGATCCTGCTGACCGAGCGCGGCACGTCGTTTGGCTACAACACGCTGGTCGCCGATATGCGCGGCCTGCCCGAGATGGCCAAGACCGGCTACCCGGTGATCATGGATGCGACCCATTCGGTGCAGCAGCCCGGCGGTCAGGGCGGTTCCTCGGGCGGTCAGCGCGAATTCGCCCCGGTGATGGCGCGGGCCGCCGTCTCGCTCGGCATCGCAGGCGTGTTCATCGAGACCCACGAGGCGCCCGATACCGCGCCGTCCGACGGGCCGAACATGATCCCGCTGAACCAGATGCCGAAGCTGGTGCAGACTCTGATGGAGTTCGACCGGATCGCCAAGGACGACCCGATCCGGCTGTAAGCGCCCATAGAAAAGGGCACGCGAGAGACCCGCGCGCCCTGCCCTGTTCTTTGCGATCGGATCAGGCGTCAGCCACGACCTCGGCGCGCTGCTTGCCCAGACCTTCGATCTCCAGCTCCACCACGTCGCCCGGACGCAGGAAGCGCGGCGTCTCCATACCCATAGCGACGCCCGGAGGGGTGCCGGTCGAGATCACGTCGCCCGGATGCAGCGTCATGAACTGGCTGAGGTAGCTCACCAATTTCTTCACCCCGAAGACCATCGTCTCGGTCGAGCCGTTCTGCATCACCTCGCCATTCACGCTCAGCTTCATCGCCAGCTTCTGCGGATCGGCCACGGAGTCGCGCGTCACGAGATACGGACCGAGCGGGCCGAAGCTGTCGCAGCTCTTGCCCTTGGTCCACTGGCCCGCGCGATCCTTCTGATAGCTGCGCTCGGAAACGTCATTGGCGAGCACGAAACCCGCGACGTAATCCATCGCATCTTCTTCCGAGACGTATTTCGCGGGCTTGCCGATCACGATGCCCAGCTCGACCTCCCAGTCGGTCTGCTCGGAGCCGCGCGGCAGCACGATCGGGTCGTTCGGGCCCTGAATCGCGGAGGTGGCCTTCATGAAGATCAGCGGCTCTGGCGGCACCTGCGAACCGGATTCCGCGGCGTGGTCGGCATAGTTCAGCCCGATGCAGATCATCTTGCCGATCCCGGCCACCGGCGCGCCCAGACGCGTGCCATCGGGCACGACGGGCAGCTCCGACGCATCGAGCGAGCCGATCGCGGCCAGCCCGTCATCCGAGAGCACCGCGCCCCCGATATCGGCCACCTGTCCCGACAGATCGCGGATCACGCCCTGATCGTCCATCAGCCCCGGTTTCTCGGCCCCGATCAGCCCATGACGCAGAAGTTTCATGTGATGTCCTCCTTCATTTTGGCGGCATCAAGCCCGCGCAGCGGCGAAGATGCAAGGGCGTCAGCGGACATGAAGGATGAAAATCCCGAGTAGGACCATGAGCGCGATCACAAGCGCGAAGAGCAGCAGATCGGGCCAGTTGGTGCCTTTTTCGTCCGGCGCTTCCTCGGCGTCGATCAGCGCACGCAGCATCCGCATCCGCACGAAGGCGAGGATCACCACCACCCCGCCGCTCAGCACCATCGCGAGATCGGACCAGCCGGGAATATCTGCGCGGGTCAGCTTGGCAGCCGTCAGCCCGACGCCGACGATCGCAATGGCCGTGCGCAGCCAGGCCAGGAAGGTCCGCTCATTCGCGGCATGATCCTTGAAACTCTCCTGCGAAGCCACTGCCGAACCTGCCTTTCCATCGCACCTGTCGCGGCGCGCCGTGGGCGTGCCTGTGAGGCTGCCCTTCGCGCCGCTCGTGCATCGGAATCGCCCCGAGGCCCCGGTCGGTTCCCCGGCCCCGCAAATTGGCACGCCGCCCTTCCCCTTGGAACTTCGGCCCACGCTTCAACCCGTCTCACGGCAAACGTGAGGTGCGGATCACGCATTCGTTGCCCCGATCAGTACCGCGGGAGCACATTGCGAGCGCCCCAACGACAGCTTTGCGCTTGAAAAATAAGGCGCACCCGGACCCGTGCGCTTCCCGCGCCGGAAAGCATGCCGCAGGGTCCGTTCAACCAAATTCATCATCGCGTGAGGTGAGGTGGTCGCGCCCCCGTGACTGCATCATCCTTAGCGTTCGCGAACATACGGCCCCGCGCCACATGGTCGTGATCGTCCCTGCGCGGGCGTCGGTGCGCCCGACATCTGCAAACATATGCATGTTTGGAACTGATCACGCTGCCGTGCATTGCTCGTGAAAGAGACATGAAAACAAACCGACCAACCGGGCTAAAGGGAGAATGGAACAGTGACGAGCATCCACGCGTCGCACCGGCTCGGCCCGGGTCAAGTCTGACACCGGAGCCAGCCTATGCAAATCACCGAAACGCTCGGCCTGCTGCTCGCGCTCAGCTTCGTCATCTCGCTTCTGGCGTTGACGATCCTGATCTGGGCGATCGCGAACAAGCAGGTCCATACGCCAGACGCCGATGACGCGCGGACCATTTTCGAGCCCGGCGAGGGCGCGGATATCGACTATCCCGACAAACCCCACCATTTCGACACCGCCCGCAGCGGCATCGACGCGAATTCCTCCAGCGTCGTGATGTGGCTCATCGCGGCGGCGGTGTTCTGGCTGATCTACGGCTCGCTACACGGGCTGGCCGCCTCGCTGGAGCTGCACCTGCCCGACCTGATGTCGGGGACCGCGCAGATGACCTTCGGGCGCATGCGCACGGTGCACCTGAACTCGGTCGCCTATGGCTGGGCGAGCCAGGGCGGGCTTGCGGCCGTGTGTTGGATCATCCCGCGCATCTTCCGCACCAACCTGCGCATGACGGGCCTTCTGAAGGTCGGGATCGTGCTGTGGAATATCGGTCTGGCGGCTGGCGTTCTGGCCATCGCGAACGGCTGGACCGACGGTCTCGAATGGCTCGAGATCCCGTGGCAGATCGACATCATCCTCGCGGCTGGCGCGGCGTGCTTCGTGGCCCCGCTGATCGCGACCGCGAAGAACCGCAACGTCCATCACATCTATGTCTCGGGCTGGTACTTCCTCGCAGGCGTGCTGTGGTTCCCGGTGCTGTTCATCGTCGCCAACATCCCCGGCGTCCATCACGGCGTCGAGCAGGCCACGATGAACTGGTGGTATGCCCATAACGTGCTGGGCCTGTGGCTGACGCCGCTGGGCGTGGGCACGGCCTATTACTTCATCCCGAAAATCATCGGCAAACCGGTCTATTCCTATGCGCTTTCGCTGGTGGGCTTCTGGGCGCTGGCGCTGTTCTACAGCCAGGTCGGCATCCATCACCTGATCGGCGGCCCCGTCCCCACCTGGCTGGTGACGCTTTCGGTCGTGCATTCGGTGATGATGTTCGTCCCCGTCATCGCGGTGGCGATCAACCAGCACGTCACGGTGGCGAGCAACCTCTGGGCGCTCAAGGAGTCGATGCCGCTGCGCTTCATCTCCTTCGGGGCGGTGATGTACACGCTGGCCTCGTTCCAGGGCTCGATCGAGGCGCTGCGCTCGGTCAACACGATCACCCACTTCACCCATTACACGGTGGCGCACGCGCATCTGGGCGCCTATGCCTTCGTGTCGCTGGTGCTGATGGGCGCCATCTACCAGATCGTGCCGCGCGCAACGGGCAAATACTGGCCCTTCCCGCGCATGATCGCATGGCACTTCTGGCTGAACGTGATCGGCTTTGCCGTCTACTTCTTCTCGCTGACCATCGGCGGCATCCTGCAGGGCCTCGCCCAGCTCGATGCGACCAAGCCCTTCGCCGACAGCGTGATCCTGCTCAAGCCCTATCTCGAAGGCCGCTCGCTCGGCGGCGGGCTGATGACGCTGGGCCACGTTCTGCTGGCGATCAACCTCATCGCGATCGGCTTCGCCAAGAAGACCCGTGAGACCGAAACCGAAAACATGGTGGCTGCAGAATGAACCGCTATCTCCCTCTCGCAATCACGGCGCTGGCGATCCTTGCGCTCGCGACCCTGTTCCTGGTGATCGCGCCGGGCATGCAGATCAGCGCGCAAGGCCCGTCGCAGGGGCTCAAACCCTACACCGAGGCCGAGGCGCGCGGACGTGCCGTCTATGTCTCGATGGGCTGCCTCTACTGCCACTCGCAGCAGCCGCGCTCGCTGGCGCAGGCCCCCGATGCCGAACGTGGCTGGGGCCGGGCCTCGGTCGCGGGCGACTATGCCTATGACGACCCCCACCAGCTGGGCACGATGCGCACCGGGCCGGACCTGATGGATATCGGCGACCGCCTGCCCTCGCAGGCCTGGCAGCTGACCCACCTCTACCAGCCCCGCGCCATTGCGAGCTGGTCGATCATGCCCGCCTATCCCTACCTCTTCGAGCATAAGGACAAGGCCGGGCCCGACGATGTGGTGGTCAAGCTGCCCGCGCAATACGCGCCGAAATCCGGTGTGATCGTGGCCAAGCAGGATGCGCTCGACCTCGTGACCTATCTGCAGGGCATGAAGCGCCAATACGCCCCGCCGAAGGACGGCCTGCGCGACAACGGCTACGCGCTGATCGCCGAAAAGCAACGCGACGCGACCGATGCCACCACGGCCTCGAACTGAGACCAGGGAGACAAGAATGACCGATAAGAAACCCGATCCCCGGCGTCCCGACGAAACTTTCGAGCCGTTCGAGGAAACCCGCCGCATCCCATGGCCCGTCTATTCGATCGCGATCGCGCTCGCGATCTGGGGGGTGATCATGCTGGTTCAGACCAGCACCGCCGTTCAGGTCGCCGACAAGACGCAAGAAGAGGTGGCCAAGGAGGATAGCACCAAACTCGCTCAGGCCGCCGCGCCCGATCTGGACGCGGGCAAGACGCTGTTCGCCGATAATTGCGCCACCTGCCACGGCGACGCAGGCGAAGGCGTGGCTGGCGCCTTCCCTCCGCTGCACGGCTCGGATGTCGTGAAGCTGGGCGGCGCGAAAGCCGTGACCCATATCGTGATGCGCGGCATCGGCGGCGAGCTCAACGTCAATGGCGACGGCTATGAGGGCCAGATGCCCGCCTTCGGCTCGGTTCTCAGCGACACCGAGATTTCCGAAATCGCGTCCTATGTCGCGACCGGGCTCAATGACGACGCCAAGACGATCAGCGCCCCCGAGGTGGCCGATATCCGCAAGGTCGCCGGTGACAAGGACCCCTTCGATGGCGGGGCCGGGCTTGCCGGGCTGATCAACGACCTGCCCGCGCAGCCGAACTCCGAAGCGGCCGATCAGGGCGCCGATTCCGAGCGTGTCGCACAGCTCGTGGGCAAAGGCACCGACACCGTCTGGGCCTGCGCAAGCTGCCACGGCGACAAGGGCGAGGGCATCGAGACCGTGCCGCGTCTGGCTGGCCTTCCGGCGCCCTATCTGGCCAAGCAGCTGCATGACTTCCAGAGAGGCACCCGGTTCAACGACTCGATGGCCTATGTCGCGAAGGGTCTCAGCGATCGCGAGATCGGCGAGCTCGCCAATTACTACGCGAGCATGAGCAGCCCCTCGGGCGCGAAACCGTCCCTGCAGGGCGATCTCAAACGCGGTGCGCAGCTCGCCAAACAGGGCGACTGGTCGATCGGCGTTCCGGCCTGCTTCACCTGTCACGGCCCCTCGGGCGTCGGCGTCGCGCCGAACTTCCCCGGGATCGCTGCGCAACAGCCCAGCTACGTCGCGCATCAGCTCGCGATGTGGGCGGGCGGTTCGCGCCATAACTCGCCGCTCGGCCTGATGGCGGGGATCGGCAAGGCCCTGAACGACTCGGATCGCCGCGCCGTGGCCGACTACCTCGCGTCGCTCGCCCCGATGCCGGCGATGGACAAAACCGAACTGGCCGCGATGGAGAGCAACATCCCGGTCCGTGAAGGAGTGGATCAATGAGTAACAAGCACCCGTCCGATATCCCTCCGCGCGGAGAGACCAAATCCTCCCGCGGGCAAACCGTGCTGCGGGCGATCCTCGCAGTGGGCGGCGGCCTCGTGCTGGTCGTGCTGGGCTCGCTCCTCGTCGATTTCGGCCTTGCCCCCAGCTGGCTGACCGGCGCCACCCGCGACCAGAGCGAAGCCGAGACCGCCGCGGCGCAAAGCGGCGGCGACGGCAAGCAGGCCGCGCTGTTCCAGCCGCCTGCGGAAAGCACCATCCCCGATGACGATTTCGGCAAATCGGTGCGCCGCGGCATGGCGATCTTCAACGATACCGGCACCAACGCGCATGACTTCGTGGGCAACGACCTGTCCTGTTCGAACTGCCACCTCGATGCGGGCCGTCAGGCCTATTCCGCGCCGATGTGGGCCGCCTACCCGGTCTATCCGAAATATCGCGGCAAGAACAAAATGGTGAACACCATGGAGGACCGCATCAAGGGCTGCTTCACCTATTCGATGAACGCCCAAGGCTCGCCCTCGGGTGGCCCGCCGCCCTATGGCTCGGATGTCTATCGCGACCTGCAGGCCTATTTCTTCTGGATGTCCAAGGGCCTGCCCACGGGCGAGAAACCGGAAGGCGCAGGCTTCGGCAAGATCGACAAGCCCGCGCAAGAGCCCTCGCGCCAGCGCGGCGAAGAGGTCTTCGCTCAAAACTGCGCGGTCTGCCACGGCGCCGACGGTCAGGGCCAGAAGGACATCAACGGCAAGGTCGTCTTCCCGCCGCTCTGGGGGCCGCACAGCTTCAACTGGGGGGCTGGCATGCACAAGGTCGACGCCGCCGCTGCCTTCATCAAGCACAACATGCCGTTGTCGGAGCCGAACAAGCTCAGCGTGCAGGAAGCCTGGGACGTGGCCGCCTTCGTCGACAGCCATCCGCGCCCGAACGACCCGCGCCAGATTGGCGACGTGACGGTGAAGGACGCCTTCGACAAATGGCACCACAAGCACCAGGGCTTCTACGGCAAGGAAGTCGATGGGGAGCTGATGGGTCCGGGCTACCCGTCCGGCGACCAGGCCTCCGTGCCCGCGCAAAACGAAAACTCGGGCGGCTAAGCCTTTCCCTTAGACGACCCGATCGGGCCGGCGCAGCGATGCGCCGGCCCATTTTTTTGCGCCCCTCTCATCGCTCCGTGCGCTTGCCTTTGGCGGCCTGCGCTGCAATATGTATGGCGGAACATATCGAAGGAGGCCCCATGTCCCTGCCCCGCATCCTCGCCCTTGCGCTGATCCCGGCGAGCCTCGCGCTGCCCGCCCGCGCAGATGACGTCACGATCTTTGCCGCCGCCTCGATGAAGACCGCGCTCGATCAGGTGGCGAAAGGCTGGGAAGCCAAGACCGGCGATGTGGCGCATATCTCCTACGCGGGCTCAGGCGCGCTGGCCCGTCAGATCGCCGCCGGGGCACCGGCCGACATCTACATCTCCGCCAATCCCGGCTGGATGGAGACGGTCGCGAAGACAGGCCGCATCGAGACGCAAGCGGACCTGCTGGCCAACCACCTCGTGCTGATCGCCCATGACCCGAAGGCCGCGCCGGTGAAGATTTCTCTGGATCTGGACATCAAAGCGCTCCTGCAGGGCGGCAAGCTCGCGATGTCGCTGGTGAACGCGGTGCCCGCAGGCCAATACGGCAAGGCGGCGCTCGAGCATTACGGCCTCTGGACCAAGGTTGCGCCGGAAGTCGCGCAGGCCGACAACGTGCGCGCGACGCTGGCGATGGTGGCGCTTGGCGCAGCCCCCTACGGGATCACCTACGCGACCGATGCCGTGGCCGAGCCGCGCGTGCATGTCGTGGCGACCTTCCCTGCGGACAGCCACCCGCCGATCCGCTACCCCGCGGCCCGCCTCACTGATACCGACGCGGCCAAAAGCTTCTATGCCGAGCTGAAATCCGACGCGGCGGCGAAAATCTTCCACGACCAAGGCTTCGAGACGCTGGAATGAGCTGGCTGTCGCCCTCCGACTGGCAAGCGGTTGTCCTGTCGCTGAAAGTGGCGGGCTGGGCGACGCTGCTGTCATTGCCACCGGGGCTATTCGTGGCCTATGCGCTGGCCCGCTGGCGCTTTCCGGGGCGCAGCCTCGTCAACGGGCTGGTGCATCTGCCGCTGATCCTGCCGCCCGTCGTCACCGGCTACCTGCTGCTGATCGGCTTCGCGCCGAACGGGATAATCGGGGCGGCGCTGGCGAGGATCGGGATCACGGTGGCCTTCTCCTGGCGCGGGGCGGCGCTGGCCGCCGGGATCATGGCCTTTCCGCTGATGGTGCGCGCGATCCGGCTCGCGATCGAGGCGGTGGACCCGAAGCTGGAACAGGCGGCCTCAACCCTCGGGGCTTCGCGCATCGCCAGTTTCGCAACGATCACCCTGCCCCTGATCCTGCCCGGCATCCTTGCCGGCAGCATCACCGCCTTCGCCAAGGCGATGGGCGAATTCGGCGCGACGATCACATTCGTATCGAACATTCCCGGCCAGACCCAGACCCTGCCGCTCGCGATCTATTCGCAATTGCAGGTGCCGGGCGGCGAGGCGGATGCCGCGCGGCTGGTGGTGATCTCGGTCATGCTGGCGCTTGGCGCGCTGTTGGTCTCGGAATGGCTGGCGCGACGGATCGCGGCGCGGATCGCGGGGCATAACTGATGCTGGAAATCTCGCTCAGCCATCGCCTGCCCGCGCTCGATCTGGACGTCAATTTCACCGCGCCCGAAGGCGTCACCGCGCTGTTTGGCCCGTCCGGCGCGGGCAAGACGACGGTGGTGAACGCGGTCGCCGGGCTGCTGCGTCCTGACCGGGGGCGGATCGTGGTGAATGGCGAGGTGCTGCTCGAGACCGAGGCCGGCATCTGCCTGCCGCCCCACAAGCGCCGTATCGGCTATGTCTTCCAAGACGCCCGGCTTTTCCCGCATCTCAGCGTGAAATCGAACCTGCTCTACGGGCAGCGCTTCAACACCTCCAAGACCGCGCCGGAGTTCGACCGCATCATCGAGATGCTCGGCCTCGGTGCTCTACTGGAGCGCCGTCCGGCCGCACTTTCGGGCGGCGAGAAGAGCCGTGTCGCCTTGGGACGCGCGATCCTGTCGAACCCGCGCATGCTTCTGATGGACGAGCCGCTGGCCGCACTGGACGCCGCACGGAAGGCAGAAATTCTTCCATATATCGAGCGGTTACGGGACGAAGTTAAACTTCCCATCCTCTATGTCAGCCACGCCCCCGCCGAGGTCGCGCGGCTTGCAACCTCCATCGCTCTGATCGAAACCGGACGCCTGCGCGGCTTCGGCCCGGCGCGCGAGATCCTGTCCGATCCGACGCTGGCCCCGGCGCTCGGCCAGCGCGAAGCGGGCGCGGTGATCTCGGGTCGGGTTCAGGCGCAGGAGAACGATGGGCTGACCCGGATCGAGACCGCAGGCGGCCCGGTGCTGCTGCCTTATCCGGCAGGCCAGCCCGGCCAATCGCTGCGGCTGCGCATCCATGCGGGCGACGTGACGCTGGCAGTGGGACGCCCCGAGGGGCTGTCCGCGCTCAACATCCTGCCCGTCACGGTCGCGGAGCTGCGCCCCGCCGATCCGCCCAGCGTCTACGTGCGCCTGAAGATGGGCGACGAGCATCTGCTGGCCCGGCTCACCACCCGCTCGGTCGAAGCACTTGGCCTGACCGAGGGAATGGCGTGCCACGCGATCATCAAGGCGATGTCGGTGGCCTCCGAGGATGTGGGCTAGCGGGGTTTACCCCGCCAGCAGCGCCGCGTTGCCGCCCGCCGCGGTGGTGTCGACGCACAGATGCCGCTCGTGGAGGACATCGGCCTTCTGCACCGCGCCGGTGGTCAGCGTCAGGATCGGACCTTCGCGTTTCGCAAGCGCTTTCACAAGGGCGCGGGTATCGTGCCCCCACCAGATGGCGCCCGCGATATCCTCAAGCGTTTCAAGCAATTCCGGGGCGATCTTGCCATCGGCCCCGACGGCCACGCCGCCCAGCTTCTCGACCGCCTTGATCTGCGCGACCTGCGCAGCCTCGCCCGGCCCGAGGCACAGGATCGGCCCGCGCGGATAGCGACGCAGCGTGTTCGCCTCGCCCGTCGGTCCCGGCAGTTCGAGCGCTTCGAGCGGCTCGCTCGCCTCGGCCTTCGCTGCCGCTTTCGCCAGCTTCTTGCGCAGCGCATCGAGATCGGCCTTGTGACCCCATTCGCCATTCTTCGACGACGCCTCGGGCGCCATCGCGAAGCGCGTGAGATACAGCGGACCGCCCGCTTTCGGACCCGTGCCCGACAGCCCCTCACCGCCGAAGGGCTGCGAGCCCACGACCGCACCGATCTGGTTGCGGTTGACGTAGAGGTTGCCGACATGCAGCGCGTCCGAGACCTCCTGCACGCGGTTGTCGATCCGGCTGTGCAGACCGGCGGTCAGCCCGTAACCGGTGGCGTTGATCGCGGCGAACACCTTCTCGATATCCTCGGCGCGATAGGTCGCGATATGCAGAACCGGGCCGAAGACCTCACGCTCCAGCGCCTCGATGCCGGAGACTTTCACCAGCGTCGGCGCGATGAAATGCCCCTTGGACGGCGCGTCGAGCTTGTGCAGCACGCGGCCCTCTTTCTCGGCATTCGCGATATAGGCGGCGATATCGGCCTGCGCCTCGCCGTCGATCACCGGGCCGACATCGGTCGACAGATACCACGGATCGCCCAGCGACAGCTCGTCCATCGCACCCTTGATCATCGAGATCAGCCCCTCAGCCACGTCTTCCTGCACATAGAGGCAGCGCAGCGCCGAGCAGCGTTGACCCGCCGACTGGAAGGCCGAAGCGATGATGTCGCGCGTGGCCTGTTCGGGCAGAGCGGTCGAGTCCACGATCATCGCGTTCAGACCACCGGTTTCCGCGATCAGCGGCGCGGTCGGATCGAGATTGTCGGCCATCGACCGGCGGATCATCTTCGCCGTCTCGGTCGAGCCGGTGAAGGCGATGCCCGCAATCTTCGGGTTGGACGACAGGGCCGCGCCCACCGTCTCACCCTGACCGGGCAGCAGTTGCAGCACGTCGCGCGGCACGCCCGCCTCATGCATCAGGCGCACGGCGATGGCCGCGACGAGCGGCGTCTGCTCGGCCGGTTTCGCGATCACGCCATTGCCCGCAGCCAGCGCGGCCGAGATCTGGCCGGTGAAGATCGCCAGCGGGAAGTTCCACGGGCTGATCGCCGCGAAGATACCGCGTGCGGTCGGATCGCTCTCTTCGGCCTGCGCCGAATAGTAATGCAGGAAGTCGACCGCCTCGCGCAATTCGCCCACGGAGTCGAGCTGGCTCTTGCCCGCCTCTTTCGCGAGCACCGCGAAGAAGGGCCCGAAGTTTTCCTCGTAAAGCGCCGCCACGCGACGCAAAACGGCGGCGCGCTCAGCGACCGGGGCAGTCCACGGACGCGCAGCGTCGAT
>MDSW01218036.1_pt1 | contig 13383 bp, 15 predicted proteins | sample 811171 | NCBI WGS metagenome assembly MDSW01 (sample SAMN05326641, study PRJNA326480) | marine metagenome | isolation source: seawater | place: Atlantic Ocean: North West | collected 2012 | reverse complement strand
GAAGAAAGAAGCTGGTTCAAAGTAAACTGTGTTCTTGATTTTAGGCTTGGGTAATCCTGGGCCACGCTATGAGTTAACTCGGCACAATGCGGGTTTTTGGGTTGTGGACAACCTTGCCGATAAATATAACATCCCGCTACGTAGCCATAAATTTTTTTCAGTTTATGGAAAAGGTAAAGTAGGCGGGTTCGAGGTTATTATAGCCAAACCGATAACTTATATGAATGAAAGCGGAAAAGCGGCGAAGTCATTGCTTTCCGCTTTTAACATTTCCCCAAAGCGCATGCTGGTAATTCATGACGACATTGATCTCCCCCTTGGTAAGATTAAAAAGAAATTTAAGGGTGGCGATGGTGGTCAACGGGGAATTCGATCAACGATTCAATCCATACGAACCGGAGACTTTGGTAGGGTTCGTGTGGGGATTGGTAGGCCCGAAGATAAAGACGACATTGTTGACTATGTCTTGTCTCCTTTTGATCAGGAAGATTCAGGCTTGATAAATGAAACTATTGAACAGGCGGTGCGAACTTTAGAAGCGGCGCTGGAAGAACTCTACGAACGATCTAAATCTACGGAGGATTGAAGAGAATGTTAACGGAACATAAAGGTGAAATGATCTTTGTCGGATTTGCCATGGTCTTATACTTGGTGATGGCCGCCTTTGATGCATCTCAGAAGTTTGTTTATCTGGCTGTCCTGTTCGGGCTGTTCGGGCTTGTAATTGCATGGAAACTTTTTGAAAGTGTGGATGATGAACCTGCGGGTAGTGAAAAAATGACCGAAATTGCCGATGCGATTCATGAAGGTGCAATGGTTTTCCTAAGTAGGGAGTATAGAATACTTGGTTATTTTGTGGGAGCGGTGTTCATTTTGCTGTTAATTTTAATTTCCGCACAGAGTGGTTTTTGGATGGGTGTATGGACAGCATTTTCTTATGCAGTGGGTGCTGGATGTTCCATGCTAGCCGGATATTTTGGGATGAATGCGGCGACGACCTCAGGGGTAAGGACCTCGCAGGCCGCTTCAGATGGTGGTCAAGCAAAAGCTCTTAACATTGCTTTTAACGGTGGTGCGGTGATGGGCCTTTGTGTTGCAAGTCTCGGGCTGATTGGTGTTGGAGGATTATTTGCTCTATTTGGTCGCGGAGAATCTATTGGTGTTATTAGTGGGTTTGCTATGGGAGCAAGCTCTATTGCACTTTTCGCACGTGTGGGTGGTGGTATTTACACCAAGACTGCTGATGTAGGTTCTGACCTTGTTGGTAAAGTAGAAGCGGGAATACCCGAAGATGATCCAAGAAACCCCGGTGTTATTGCCGATAACGTGGGAGACTGTGTAGGCGATACTGCAGGTTTGGGAGCGGATATTTTTGAGTCTTATTGTGGGTCCATGATCGCAACCATTGCTATCGGTGCTGGTATGGCAACAATGCAATTTGAATACATGGCGTTGCCTATTCTAGTAGCCATGGTTGGTTTGGTTTCTTCTGTTCTGGGAATCCGTGCGATGACGGCTTTGGGAAGCATGGATCCTTCTGCCGCACTTCGTAATTGTACTTTCATCAGTGCAGGAGCTATGTTGTTTGCAACTTTTTTTCTAATCAAAGTTATGGGCTTACCTTCAGGAGTTTTTGTTGCTTTGCTGTTCGGTTGTCTGGCTGGTATTGGTATTGGTCTAGTCACAGAATATTATACAGCAGGTAAGCCGGTTGTTCGCATCGCAGAATCAAGCAAAACAGGTGTGGCGACAGTAATGATTACGGGTCTTGCAGTTGCAATGGAAAGTTGTGTGATTCCTGTACTAATAATAGCGTTGGCAATTTTTGTCAGCGCTGAGTTCGCTGGTCTTTATGGGGTTGCTCTTGCAGCAGTTGGAATGTTGGCTACAGTTGGTATAACCATGTCGGTGGATGCTTACGGACCTATTGCAGATAATGCAGGCGGAATTTCTGAAATGGCAGGGCTGGGAGAGGAAACCCGTAAAATAACAGATGGGTTGGATCAAGTGGGTAATACTACAGCAGCTATTGGTAAGGGTTTTGCCATTGGTTCAGCTGCTCTTACGGCACTAGCGTTGTTTGCGGCCTTTACTCAGGCAGCAAATATTGATGCAATTGATATCACTAAAACAACTGTAATCATAGGTGTCTTTTTGGGCGGAGTGGTTCCTTTTTATGTTGCCGCTCTTACAATGACTTCAGTAGGTGATGCGGCCATGAAAATGGTTGAGGAAATTCGTCGCCAGTTCCGTGAAATCCCAGGACTTATGGAAGGCACTGGTAAGCCCGATAGTGCCCGTTGTATTGATATTAGTACTCAAGCAGCTTTAAGAGAAATGATTGCTCCTGGTGTGGTGGCTTTTGTCACGCCGATTATTATAGGCTCTATCCTTGGGGCAGAAGCTCTGGGGGGTATGTTAATGGGTGCAACTTTATCAGGGGTATTGCTGGCGCTACTGATGTCCAATGGTGGTGGTGCTTGGGATAACGCAAAAAAATATGTGGAAGCGGGTAACCTTGGTGGTAAAGGCTCTGAGGCTCATCATGCTACAGTAGTTGGAGATACTGTTGGTGATCCGCTTAAGGACACATCAGGTCCAGCAATGAATATCTTAATCAAACTGATGTCAATCGTCTCGCTGGTTATGGCACCGTTTTTCCTTTAACAATATAAATGTGTTACATGAAAGGGATGGGGTTTTCCCCATCCCTTTTTTTTATGGGAAGGGATCTATTTCGTGCTTTTTGGAATCCACAACTTTATAAATTCTCAACCGCTTTTAGAGCCGTTAATGAAAAAGACGACGGGCCTTAAAATTTGTACAGGCACGCCGGCGCGTTTGGCTGATCAATTATCCGATGGAGAACTGGATATGGCCATGATTCCAGCTATTGAATACTTAAGACAAGCCCACCGATTCCGGCTTCTACCTAATATCTCTATAGCTTCGAGAAATAAGGTAGGAACCGTTTTACTTATTTCAAAGGTTCCGCTTAGTACTATCCGTTCCTTGGCTCTAGATAACCGTTCAAGAACTTCTGTAGCGTTGCTTAAGGTACTTTACTCGAAGGTGTTTCCTTCTGGAATTAGACTGGAAACTCAAAAACCAGACCCAGAAAAAATGCTCAAAAACCATGATGCCGGTTTGATCATTGGGGACCAGGCCCTTGGATATTCCAGAGAGGATGTATTGATTTATGACCTTAGTGAAGAGTGGTTCAATCGAACAGGTAAAACTTTTGTTCATGCCGTGATTGCAGTTCGGGAAGGCATTAAAGCGGAATTTATCCAAACTATTATCAACGCCAAGCAGGAGGGTCTTCAAAGCCTGGATCAGATTGCCAGAGCTCAAGCAAAAACAACAGGACAACCACTAGCATTATTATTGGACTATCTAAAAAATCAAATTCGTTACGATTTTGGTGAAGAAGAAATAGAAGGGCTTTTACACTTTCAATCTCTTTGTCACGAGGCTGGCTTGATTTCTAAAAATTTTCCCTTAAAGTTTGTTGGAGGATAGGTTTATAAAACTTAACTTCCCTTTTAAGTAATTCCAGCTTATATAAAAATACTCTTTAGTTAACTCGACTAATTTCTGCATAGTAGATTCAATAAAGTCTAAATACGCTTGAACAGCTTTACTGCGCAAGTGTGCAACTGGCTCATGTGGGTCAGGCTCTGGCTCCGACATTGACTCTGTCACAGGGATTTCGATGGACTTCTGCTCTAATATTAATTCTTTTTCTTCAATGAGGTTAGCTGGGTTAGGTACTGGTATTCCTTGTGTTTCCCCTTCTATGGTAAGTTGACCCACCAAACTCTCGCCAGATATAGTTGGAGTTGGTTTAGGCTTATAACCACTTACATGTGTTTCCTGTTTTATTGTCGTTTGCCCAGATTCATTGCCAGATAAAGTTGGTATATGCGCGTGACCACTTATGTGCATTGTCTGGGTTTCAGGAGGCTTGGGTAAGATGCTGGTAGGGTCTGGAATCTTGGTTTCTACCATTTCATCGGATTCGGTAGTTTCCACAATTGCTGGTGTTTCTTCAATAAAGGAATCTGTTTGGGTAATCAATGCTGGTGGCATGGACGGTGTAGATTTTGGAAAAATGATGTTTAAAATTTTAGCAGGAATGAGATTGTTGAAATATAAGTAGCTACCCAAACCTGCAAGAACAAGAATTAGCAATAAAAAGACTTTTCCTGAGCCATAATTTCTTTTCTCGTCTGGAAGTAGAAGTTCTCCTTCTTGCTCCTCAAACCCAGACTCATAAGAAGTTGAGTTTTCTTGTGAGGTTGTTTTTTTCTCTTGCTGTTCAAAACCCGAGTCAGAAGAGCTTGGGTTTTCTTGTGAAGTTGTTTCTTTATTGTTGGATAGAGGTTCTTCGTTTTCTGAGAAATCCTCTGGTTTTTCGGAATTAGTATTCTCTTGCATAGAAGCTCCGGTGGCTCAATGAGCTCTTGCTATTTGTCACCGGTAATAACCGGTTAATTAATGATTTTGTTTAATGGGTATTCAACTATATCTTCTGCACCGGCATTTTTAAGGTCAGGGACAATATCACGTACTAGTTTTTCTTCCAGAATTACATTTGCAGCCACCCAACCTTTATCGGTGAGCTCAGAAATAGTAGGTTTTTTGCCCGGAGGAAAAATTTTTAGAATTGTATCGAGATTATCCTTAGGCGCGTTTAGCATTATCCCTACCCGACCGTTTGCTGCCATAGCTCCCTGCAACATCAAAACAAGACGGTTTACTTTATTTCTTTTCCACGTATCTTGACTGGCTTCCTTATTCATGATGAAGCGAGTAGTTGATTCCATCAGGGTATCCAAAATGCGCAAGTTATTAGCCTTAAGTGAAGATCCGGTTTCGGTAACCTCAACTATCGCGTCCACAAGTTTTGGAGCTTTAACTTCAGTAGCACCCCAAGAAAACTCAACATTCGCAGTAACCCCCTTATCTTTCAGCCAATCAGTAGTCAGGTTTACTACCTCAGTTGCGATGCGCTTACCTTGAAGTTCTTTAACAGATTGAATAGATGAATCGTTGGGGACACACAACACCCAGCGTACCGGGCGGGCAGAGACCTTTGAATAAACAAGAGGTGCGATTTCTTCAACATCAGCACGATTCTCCATAATCCAATCTTTCCCTGTCAGACCGGCATCCAAAACACCATCTGCAACATAGCGAGCAATTTCTTGAGCGCGGATTAGCATACATTCAATTTCAACATCATCAATAGCGGGGAAATAGGACCGGCTTTTGATATTGATGTTATAACCAGCGCGCGCAAATAGTTTGACTGTTGCCTCTTCTAGACTTCCTTTAGGAATCCCTAACTTTAATACATTACCACTCATGGATTGACTTCTTTCTTGAGAAAAATTAAAAGTTTATTGTCTCACACCCATAATAGGCGGTGGAGTAAGGCTCGTTGAGCCATCCAAACTAACAGCTAACCAGAAAAATCTATATACCCCTTCGTACGAAGAAGACTAAGGGAAAAATGTATTAGCTGCTATCTTCACGTCTAAGAAATTATTTTTTATAAACTTTTTCTGGGTCAAAAACTTTTTCTTCGATGATTTCTACGTCACCATTGACTTTTCTGAAAAAACAACTGGTGTAGCCTTTATGACATGCGGCTTTGCCGACCTGCTCTACCTTCAGCAAAACCGTGTCGTCATCGCAATCGACAAAAACTTCTTTAACGATTTGAACGTTACCACTTTCTTCCCCTTTCATCCATTGCTTGTCGCGTGAGCGACTGTAAAACCAAGCTTTTCCCGTTTCCAGGGTTTTTTCCCAGGCAATTGTGTTCATGTACGCAAGCATCAGGACTTTTCCAGATTCCGCATCCTGAATGATAGCCGGGACTAGACCTCCCATTTTATCAAAATCCAATTTCATAAAAAACTCTCCAGTACATTAAGCGGAGTCCCTCCGCGAGTAACTTTCAATTGCTCTTAACTGCTCGCACTCATTCCATCTACCCTAGTAGAAATTGCTAAAAGAGTCTTTGGTAAGAAGAAACCAAATATTTGCGAGAATAATCCTAGACACTTAACTAAATAGTTTTTTATCCCTCACCCTATTGGCTAAGAGATAAAAGAGCAAACTCTACAGGCAAACTTCGGAAAAATATTGTACGCTGCTACCAATCCTATTCTTAGGGCATAGAGTTATTATGCAAAAACACTCTATGTCAGACAAAAAAGTGTTATTGGCCAATGTTAACTATTGCCCATAGACCTCATGCCTAGTGGAGAGTGAAGCCTGAAAATTTAAAATATAATTGATTTTATGTCAACCTTATAATAGCCTGTTTGAAATCGAAAAAGTTGTTTTTTTATTTGTTTTATGACATTTCCCTTATTAAATGGGGACTACAGGATTAAATCTTAATCTAAAGAGGTCTTATGCCTTCTATCACTCATTTTGAAATTTATAAGCCTGCAGAACCTTGCAGTTACACCGGTGAAAAGCTACAAGAAATCATGGAGAAAATAATCTGCGAAACACTCACACCTGATGGTAAAGACTTGAACTTGAAGGGCTATTGTATTGGGCCAAATGGTATGACTATTATTTGCCGTGATGAACGTGTTGCCAAGGTGAGACGTTTAAATTTGGGAGGAAATCGCATAGGCGATGCTGGGGCCAAGCTATTAGCTGAAGCGCCGTTGTTTTCCAAGGTTAACTGGTTAGAACTAGGTGGTAACGATATAGGACCCGAGGGCATTCGCTGTATTACTAGTTCAAATGCATTAAAAAAGGTCAAATCACTCAATCTTTATCGGAATTACCTCAAGGATGAAGGGGCAATTATACTTGCCAATGAGAATCATTTGGAAAAAATTGAGGACTTGGATCTGGCTCAGAATGAAATTGGTGACGACGGTATATTGGCCCTTTCTCAGTCAAAAAAATTCCCAGAGTTGGTAAGTGTTGCTTTGGATAATAACTTTTCTTCTGTGGAAGGAAAGGAAGAGGCGAAGGTAGGTCCTAACTTCAAGAAACTCCAGTCCCTCAACCTGTAACTTTAAATTACTATGTCAGAAGCAAATGAAGGTTATGGCAAAGGCCATTTCCTTGTTGCCAACCCTGTTTTACCGGACCCAAACTTTTCCCGAACAGTGGTTTTGTTATGCAATCATGATGAAAAGGGTTCATTCGGCTTAGTGATCAACCGGTCTGCCCCTATAAGTGCAAAAGAGGTTTTTGCAGATATGGGTGTTTTGGGTTCCCCGTCAGAAAAAATTTATATTGGCGGTCCTGTTTCTCCATCTCAGGTCTTTTATCTTTGCTATTCAAAAACGCCTTTGCAGGAACTAGATGCTATTTGTGATGAGGTTTATCTGGGAATGAGTTGGGAACTTCTCGATAACTTAATGCAGCGCGTTGTAGATCCAGAAAAAAATATCAGATTCTATATGGGTTATTCCGGTTGGGGTGCTGGCCAGCTTGTGGGCGAAATGACTCGGCTTAGTTGGTTGACCTGTGAGGCTCGAAGCGAATTTATTTTTCAGAAAAATGAAGAGGTCATCTGGGCAAATGTTGTGAAATCTATGGGTAAAGATTACGAATACCTAATCAAAGCTCCGGTTAACCCACAATGGAACTAATCCAATTGCTATTGAGGTAGTAGCCTTGATAGTTTCTTTTTTTACGTAAAATTACTATATTTTTGCCATAAAGTTTATGTCCGGAATGGCTAGCATTAGTAAATAGTTTTTTGTTACCAACAAAGACATTCTCTTCTTTAAAATAAGTTGTAACCAATATGAATTCACTCATCCCGGATACACTTTACCAGCCTCCTGCGTCCCAGCAGATTTATAAATCTACGATTTCGTCCAAATACCATGGTTTTGTAGTGGAGAAGTATTTTGCGGCACGATTTCCTTATCAAACTTGTCAAGCTTGGGCTGCGCAGATTTTAAATGGAGATATTACGTTAAACGGAAAAAAAGCTCAGCTTGGATCCATATTGTATGAGGGGGATCGTATTATTACTCATGCAGAGGTTCGTCGGGAACCCCCGGCAGATCGCAGATTGAAAATTTTATATAAGGATCGGCATGTCAGGGTTTTCAATAAGCCGGCGCCCATCCCGGTGCATCCCAGTGGACGGTATTTTCGAAACAGCATGACCGAAGTTTTAAAGGAAATGTTTCCTGATGAAATTCCACGTCCAGTGCAACGATTAGACGCAACTACTACCGGGCTGATTGTATTTGCCAGATCCCGTCAGGCTGCGAGTTTTTTAACAAAAGAGTTTCAAAAGCATCGGGTGCATAAAGAATATCTAGCCTTAGTAAAAGGCAAACCGGATAAAAGACGGTTTACTTTAGCTGCGCCTATTGGAGTCCTGGCCGGTTCACAGCGAGGTGTGGGAGAGGGCATCATGAACCCGCAAACCGCGACCACACAAGTTGAATGGTTAGCCTCTACAGAAACCCATTCAATTTTAAAAGTGGTTCCCTTGTCAGGCAGAACCAACCAAATTCGTGTGCATTTATCCAGCCAGGGTCTGCCAATTTTAAATGACGAAGTGTATGGTGAAGAGGAGGGCGAAACCTATGAATATGGGCTACATGCATGGAAGCTTAGTTTCCAATGCTTCGACCGTTATTTGGAATTTAAAGCGCCCCCTCCTCCGCATTTTCATTCTTTTTTAGGAGGATTAGAAAAAGAATACTTATGAACTTACTGCAATCATCACATCATTTAGATGGGCCCAAAGATGCACTCGCAACTCAGAAAGGGTTGATAGGGCGTGCTAGAAGTCCGTTTTGGCTAGCTCCTATGGCTGGGATCACCGATATCTGCTTTCGCCAGTTGATGGATGAAATGCAGGCAGGTGTTTTGATTTCAGAACTGGTGTCGGCAAAAGGACTATTTTTCAACTCTGAGAAAACTCGAAAAATGATGCGTATTCATAAAAACCCTGGAACTATTGTAGGGATTCAGCTTTTTGGAGAATCGGCAGAGGACATTGTTAATGCTGTGAAAGTGGTTGAAGAGACAGGGGCAGATTTTGTGGATATCAATATGGGTTGTCCTGTAAAGAAAGTCACCAAAAAGGGGTGCGGTGCGGCTTTGATGCGGGATCCTGCTTATCTGGAAACATTCCTAAAAACTATTAAAAAAGGAATTTGTCTGCCTCTCACTGTTAAGATGAGAACAGGTTGGGATGAAAATGAGTTGACTATTCATGAATGTGTCGAAGCAGCTTATCAAGCTGGTTGCGAGTGGGTTGCGATTCACGGGCGTTCTCGAGCCCAAGGTTATGAGGGTAAAGCAGATTGGCGTCTTATTTCCGAAGTCAAATATCGAGCAAAATTGCCGATCATTGGAAATGGGGACATCCGTAGTGCTGTTCAGGCAAAAAAAAGGCTGCAGGAGACTGGGGTGGATGCGGTGATGATCGGTCGCGGAGCTTTACGAAACCCCTGGATCTTTAAAGAATGTGCTGACGACATGCCTTCTCAGCGTCTCAGCATTGAACTTCTTAACCGCTATTTGAATGGGTTACGTGAAAACTACGATTTACGGTCAATGCTCATGTTGTTACGCAAGTTTTCGTCTTGGCTAGCATTCGGTTATCCCGGAGCTACAAAGTTTCGGAAAAATATGTTTGAGTGTCTTACCACCTCTGAGGTTATGCAGCAAGCAGAAATATTCTTTAGTCAGGCTAACAAACATCCGGTTCCTGTTTTTGAAGATAGTGAAGAATTTATGATGGGAGGTCATGGTTGAATCAGAAAACTACACCATTTGAAAAAACTCGACCCGACCGAGTGCGGAAGCAATATAAGAAACAGGAAGAGTTTACCCTCTATGGCTGGAACTCTTGTATGAGTGCATTTAAGGCAAGGCCTGAAAGTCTCTTGCGCGTGTTTTTTAGTCGTGCTCGATCGGCTGAACTGAAAGATGTCAAAGCTTTCTGTGGAGAGAATAAACTCCCCTATCGCCAGTTAGATCAAGAGTCTCTTAACAAAGTCGCAGCAGGCGTTCACCATGAAGGAGTTATCATGGTGGTCAAGCCCCGCCTGCCGGAATCAGCACATCGGCTTATCCGAGGAAAAATGTCCGATAAAGGACTGGTTGTGGTGTTAGATAGTATTGATAACCCACATAATCAGGGGGCCATTTTGCGGACCTGCGCTTTTTTTGGTGTGGAAGGATTAATAATTCCCGGAAACGGAAAGGCTTCAGTGATTCCTTCCTCGGCCGCTAGAATGGCCGAAGGAGGATTGGAAGGGGTTCCGGTATTTACCAGTAGTGATTTGCCTTCTGCATTGAGAGATTGTAGGAAACAGGGTTGGTTTGTCGTGGGTGCGGACCCAAGTGCGAAAGAAACTCTTTTTAATGCTAAGATCAGATTTCCTGCTGTGGTGGTAATGGGAAATGAGCAGGAGGGGCTTTCGATTAGGGTCAAGCAAAAATGCGATATGGTGGTCCGAGTTCCTGGAGAAGGTTCGCTACAATCTCTCAACGTCTCTGTCGCGGCTGGAATAATTCTTGCGGAAATAGACCGTCGAAGAAAAACTTTCAAGAAAAATTAAACTAGATTGATGATTTTCTTCGCCAAACTCCATCCTATGATCGTCCATTTTCCAGTGGGTTTATTAATCAGCGGGGTTGTATTCGAAATTTATGGAGCTCTGCGCAAAGATGAGGTGGCTGAAACTGCTGGCCGATACAATATCCGATTTGGGTTCTGGTGCCTGTTTCCGGTTTTGCTAGTGGGTTTTCTGGGTATGATCAGTTTGGAAAACACGGAAGAATTTAAAGACTTTCTGTCCAGCCACTTAACCTTTGCGCTTTGCACTGCCGGATTATTTTTTTCAGCAATGCTCGTATCCAGATACTTACGTCAACCCTTTGGCAAAGTATTATACTTTATTATCATTGGTTTAGGTGGAATTTGTGTTCTTACTACGGGTTACTTCGGTGGTGAACTGGTACATCGATTCGGAGTTTCTACACACTAATTAAGCTGGGTTTTCCGTCAGCTAAAGACCATTTGGTAGCCTGAAAACAGACATGCCCCCATCGCTAGAAGCCCGGCTATATAGAAACCAACCGCCGTTCTAGAAAAGGTGTTGGTATAGGCGTAACCAGCAGAAAATCCATAGAATAGGGTGAATAAAAAGGCATAGCCTTGGTGTCCTTCAACATCCACAACGGTACGTAAGTTAATATCAACAGAGACCATCCCGGAAAAATTGGCAATGATAGCAGCAAAAAGACCTAGACTTAGATTGAAAGTCGCGGAGGATATTAATTTAGTATCATTTTTTTTGTGAGCTAAAAAAAGCAGGGTTAATCCAGAAAAAAATAAGGCAGGAGGAAAGTGAGAAATAAAAGGATGAAACGATACGGTGCTTATCATTAGTTAGACGCTTCCACAACTTGACAGGGGAGGCAGAAAACAAAACTTTTTAAGTCGAGCTAATTTTTCACGATGAGGTTAGCTATCTTTTTTTCTTAGGTCGCCTGCAATATCTAGGTCAGCTTCCGAAAGGTTTACATCTACGTCAATTTTGGTGGCGGCACTAATATCTTGCTCCAAGGAATCTACATTAACGGATTGTTTTATACCTTCTGCCTCATCCATGACTTCTTGTTTAAGGCCGCTGAATGTTCTTTGGAATTCACCCCAACCCTTACCGATTGCTTTAGCGAGTTTAGGAAGGTTTTGTGGACCAATTACTACAACCGCGATGCCCATTATAATCATAAGCTCAAAAAACCCTATATCAAACATTCATTCGCTCCAAACATTGTTCTTATCTTGATTAATTGCATTTTAGCAGATTATAGCTATAAATGCATCAGGTTGAGGTCAATTGATTCTCCGCATACTTTTCCACAAACCTTGAATAGCCGGTAGTTTGCGGTAGTATAAGATGAATTTATGAGAATTATTCGAGGAACAAAAAATATAGTTGACCCGATTCCCTACCCTGTAATGGCGATAGGCAATTTTGATGGTGTGCATGTTGGCCATCAGACCCTATTCTGCAAAACGGCAGAGTTGGCTTTGGCACATGGTGGCACTTCCATTGCATTCACCTTCGAACCGCACCCATTAAAGATTATAGCGCCAGGAAAAGCCCCCCCTTTATTGACTCATTTCAAGAAAAAAATGGAGTTGATCGAATCCTGTGGTGTCAACATGGTTATTTGTGCTGATTTCACTCGAAAATTTGCCGACCAGCAGCCACGTGATTTTTCCCGAAATATTCTTTTTGAAAAGATTGCTGTCAAGGAGGTTGTAGTTGGATTTGACTACGCGTTTGGACGTGGCAGAGAAGGAACAATACCCTACCTTAAAAAGATGGGAGAGGAATTTGGGTTTAAGGTGCATGTGGTGGAGCCCTTTAAGCTCAAAGGGCATACTGTAAGCAGTTCACATGTTCGGGAACTCATAGAGGCTGGGCAAGTAGAGTCAGCAAGTCAATTTCTTGGTCGCGATTATTCCATTATAGGGCCAGTCATTTCAGGTTATAAAACAGGGCAGGCCATTGGGTTCCCAACTGCGAATATTGATACCAGCAAGGTTCAGATTCCGGGAACAGGTGTCTATGCAGTTCGGGTTGTCTATGAAAATAATTCTTATGATGCTGTAGCAAATATTGGGTTTAACCCAACCTTTAATCGCGATAGGTTAAGCGTTGAAGTACATATTTTTGATTTTAATCAAGTGATCTACCATCATGAAATTGAAGTTCAGTTTATGGCGCGTATTCGTAGCGAATTAACATTCAAGTCCGCTGACGATCTGGTCGTTCAGATTAAGCAGGATATTGATAAAGCAAAAAAAATACTGGGAGAGAGGAATTGAAAAAAGCTCACCAATTATTGATTGGGCTTGCTATAGCCATAGTAGCACTTTATTACACCTTACGTAATGTTTCGTTGGATGAGTTGATTGTTTCCTTTAAAGATATTGATCTGATTTATATTCTACCTTCACTTTGTTTTATTCTTTTAAGCTATGTAGGTCGAGCATATCGTTGGCAAGTTTTACTTCGTTCGTTTAAACAAATCCCTATTAAAGATATTTATGCTCCTCTTATGATCGGGTTTATGGGAAATATCCTGCCTGCACGAGCAGGAGAATTTCTTCGGGCTTACCTATTGGGAAAAAAACACGGCATTACCTTTGCCGGCACTTTTTCTACCATAATTGTAGAGCGTGTATTTGATTTAATTTTTCTGCTGATATTGTTCGTATGGGTCTTTGTGGTCAATGTAAATATTTTCGATCCACAACTTCGCTTATCAGGAGTATCTGTTCATACTATGTTGATAGGATTTGGCAGACTTTGCTTAATGCTGGTTATTAGTTTGATTTGT
>MDSW01046344.1_pt1 | contig 13386 bp, 12 predicted proteins | sample 811171 | NCBI WGS metagenome assembly MDSW01 (sample SAMN05326641, study PRJNA326480) | marine metagenome | isolation source: seawater | place: Atlantic Ocean: North West | collected 2012 | reverse complement strand
TCATCAATTCATCCAGTCCATTCTTGAATTGCGATCCATGTTTGAGGGCTTTAGATAGTAACTCCTCCTCTTCTAAGACATCCATCACTGCCATACCTATGGCGCAAGAAACCGGATTCCCCCCGAAGGTGCTAAAGAATTCCATACCACGGAAAGAGCTCGCTATCTCTGCAGTAGTGAATACCGCCGCCATTGGGTGTCCGTTGCCTATGGGCTTGCCCATCACCACGATGTCCGGAACGACTCCCGTCTCTTCGAACGCCCACATGTGTGTGCCTACTCTTCCGAAACCAACCTGGACTTCGTCGGCAATAAGTAGGCCCCCCTTCCTCTTGGTCATATCTTGCAGACCCTGAAGATAACCGGTGGGCAGAGGTATCTGGCCAGCGCAGGATAGCATAGTCTCCACCAACACACCAGCAACATTGCCTCCGCGATCGAATGTCATCTCGGCCTCCAAAAGGAAGTCATTGCCTGCCCTGCGGTAAGAGTCTGGAATCGGCAAAACCCGAACCCACGGCTCTGGGTGTCCCTTTCCCCCCGGGCCCCTGAACTTGTAGGGGCTGAGTTCGATCAGCATACCTGTGTGACCATGATATGCTCCTTCAATCACGGCGATGTCATGATTTCCTGTGTAAGCCCTTGCCAATCTGATTGCCAATTCGTTAGCCTCACTCCCCGAGTTCAATAGAAAGCCCACGGAAAGATCGGCTGGAAGGGTATCTGCTAACCTGGATATGTAGTCTGTTAGTCCTTCAAACAAATATCGGCTATTCGTGTTCAAAATAGCCATCTGCCTCTGTCCAGCATTAACTACTACCGGATTGCAATGGCCGACGTGAGATACGTTGTTTACTAGATCTAGGTACTTGGACCCGTCTGAGGAATATAGGTACTGCATCTCCCCCTTAACGATATGCAGCGGTGACCCATGTGCGATCGACATCGCCTTGCTAATATGGCGATTTCTTGCTTCAATCAGTTTACTGATATCACTCATCATCGAATGCCTCAATCTCGACAGTATTACGAATCTTGTCGATTAGGTAGTTTTTGGTGGTGGAGGGGGGGACTGGGCTGATCTCCAAACCCTGCTCGTCGAAGTAGTCCTCCAGGCCCTCCACGATTGCTTTATCAGATCGGCCGTTCATAATTGATAGGGAAGGACTGCCGCTTTTCGGAAATGGAATTACGCTTCTCCTAATCATTATCAACAGAGGTGCGAAGGGCGATGAGTGCCCGGTACGTTTGACAGGACCAGGGGCCGCGCCCTTACTAGAGCAGTGTCTCCTGATTTCTCCAGTGCGGTTTCGAATTTCTTCAATACGAGGCCTCCAAATTACGAGGCAGCCAAAGGGTCTCAAGAGGCTTATTTCGCTGCATTGAGGGCACATGGTACCGAGGTCATCACGCTGCCCGCTATCCCTGGATATCCTGATTGCAGCTTCACTGAGGATACCGCAGTAATCATCGATGACAAAGCTGTAATCCCAAATCTAGGGCATCCGAGCAGAGACGGAGAGCAAGATTCGATTGCTGACTTTCTGTCTGAAGACTTCGAGATAGTTAGGATGCCAAAGGGTGCCACCCTTGACGGTGGAGATGTTGTTTTCTATGATGACAGATTCCTTGTTGGAATATCCACTAGGACAAACCAAAGGGGGGCAGTTTTTCTTGCTGATCAGGCCAACAAATCTGGTTTCGATGTCCAACTCTTCGATGTACCGAAGAATACTCTGCACCTTACCACAGTTTGCTCTAGTCCACGCCCTGGGACAATTATAGCCTCTGTGGGTTATCTGAAAGAGTCGGACCTCTCATTCGCTGAAGAGGTTGTCTGGATACCCGAGGATGAGGGTTACGCTTCCAACACCATAGCATATCGAGATCGGATAATAATTCCAGAAGGATACAAGAAGGCTAGGCGACTGATGTTGGATTCGGGTTTTTCAGTGACTACAGTCGAAATGTCGGAATTCAGAGAAGTGGATGCAAGTCTGACTTGCCTCTCTGTCTTTATAGGATGACTTTGTATGTGATTGTTAGTCGGGATGACCATGCATAGTGTAGCAAAAATCACTCTGGGATTGGGCGGGGTCGCCCTAGTTATAGGAATAGTTCTTCTTGTTATAGGAGGAAATAGTGCAGGAGATATAGAAGAATTTACTGTCGAAGATGACTCAGTATGGTCCGGTGGAACCGGAAGTTACACCCATGAAATTGACGATGATGCGCTATTCATATTCGTGAGTGCTTTCGATGAAATTAGGTGTGATGAGTTCACACTGGATATTGTAAGAAGTGATGGTCAGGTTTCTAATGTTGCATACTTTCCAGATATGTGCACAGCCGATGGAAAAGTCCCAGAAGGATATGCAGATGACCCCTTTGGTTGGTATCATTTGGGTTCGATTCGGAACTTGGAAACAGGAGTTTCTTACGATCTCACCACAAGTGATGACTTCTCTGCTGTATCCGAGGATCTGATTATGGAATTGATTGGGGGTATATTTGGAGCAATATTGGGTTTTGGAGGAGGGGCAAGTTGCGCTTGCTGCGGGGTTTTCCTTCTTTTCATAGGACTGGTCCTCGCCCTAACAATGAGTGAAGAAAAGCCGACGTCTTTCCAAATAGACCAAGATGGAAGGATAATCCTAGAGAACCAGCCTGGAGCAGAAATTACTTCTTCTGGAGATGACCCAGTTGAGTCTGCTGATGAATGGTACAAGCAGACAGAAAAGTAGAGCTCACTGTAGTTCTTCTGATACCCTTCACCGAATCCATTAACAATGACTCTACGAGTCATTACTCAATGGGCCAGCGGCACGCTAAGATTCCGTCACCTGTGAGGTTGAATAAAACCACGCTTACCTTGGTGTTTTTCTTATTAATACAGATGTGGGCTCCAAGCGTTGTTTCGGAAGGAGATGATCTAGACAGCATGGAGATCTGCAGCAATCCAATTGCGGGTCTGGGTGGTGACTGCGATGGCAGGTCAAACGCTGATGACGGAACCAGTGGAATAACCGAATGGGTTGACGGGATTTACAACTTCAACATGACAAGTCCTACGGAAATAGAGTTCGAAGCATCTTGGGCAATCAGAGAATGGGATAAGAGCGGCATGGGGCTGTTTTCATCAATGGATAATGCACTATTAGCTGACAACATAGGAGTCGATGACGGTCTTCCTGCAGATGTTCTGAGGGCTGCTTTCGACAACAATACTGATCCATCAGATCCGAGCTCGCCGACCGTTCAGGAAACCCTACTTTCGGAAATTGACGGAAGTATTAGTCAGCTACTTTCATCATGGGGTGGCGCTTCGACACCCGAGACGAATTGGTCTGATTCAATACAACTTCCGAACTCCTCTGGATCTGGTGACTTAGAAACTGTGGAATGCGCGACGGATGTGGCAGACAACAGCGATGGAAATGCCTTCGAGCCCCCGATCTGCATTACAACTAACGTTGTTATCTCCATGAATGTGAGAGATACTTACGGCTTGCAAGGCGTAAGTGCTTCAAGTCTTGAGTCTGCATTGGAAGGGATGCTCATAATGGGCTCTGAGGTGACTACAAAGTTTGATGTCAGCGTCAGTCCGGGACACAGGGGGACCTATGCAATACAACCACCACCCTATGCAACAGTGGTTCAGGCAGGAGGGACATCGGGAGAGAAAGTTTACCACGAAGATGGGAATTATTACTCCGGACTTTGGAGCATAGACTGGAGAAACCCTAGCACTTCGTCAAGCCAAGCTATCAACGGGGACCTAGATATGACAATGGGGTTCAGGCAAAGTGCAACAACCGGGGTCGTTAGCATACCCCAAGGAGATAAGAGCATCGACCTAAGTGTAGTAGTCGATCTGTCAGATGAGAGCAACACATTTGTTGAGGTTGTGGCAGGGATATACCAAATTCAATCAAGTTCCCTGGAATTATGGAATGTGCCCCCCTTGATGCCAGCCGACAAAGCTAGTATTCCCGTCATAACCTCGGACGGAATTAGGATGGCCTATCACTCAGGCCTATTGGAACTTAGTGACCTATCCGACAACATACCACTCTCCGGGATAGGTGATGCAATAGGAAATTCCAATGGTATTGAGGTGCAGATGGGTGCGTTTCAGTGGACTCATGTCTCTCAACCCCCATTAAATCCTGGAGGTTTGAATTATACACATGGATTCGGTTGTCTCAGAGGGGGCTTTTACTGCCTAGAGGGGACTGTTGCCATGGACGACACGTTTCCGGTTTACATGAAGTCCGTCAGCAATACCTTTCCTCTTAGTTTAGCTGACCTGCTAGGAGGTAATTTAGGCGATGATGCGAATTTCCTTGACGATGTTGAGGGCGACGATCTCAACAAGCTCCTAAATTCTGGAGTGGAGTTCTCAACAATTCTAAGTGATTCTGCTATGGATTCCTTCATCGGGAATATGCTACCGAGTGGATTGGATGCTGATCTGACTATGGAAATAGTGCTTCCCTCTTGGGTTTCAACTAAAGATGGTGGGGACAGGATAGAGGTATCATACAGAGCTTCTGGCAATCACATTGGAGAAATCAGCCTGACTGGATCTGAATCATTCTTCTGGAATCATGCAATTTGTTCCGAAACCGTTGGTCCCCTCTGTACAGATAATAGCCCCGATAGGCTATGCAAGTCGACGATCAAGAGTTGTCTATATTTTGATGTTGGACTCGACATATCAAAATTTGATACTGCAAGCTTGCTGCTCAACAAAGGAGTGGTCGTGGAATTTGAATTAACCATAAATCTCACGGTCCATAGAATAGCAGTACCCGAATCGTTGTTTGGAAATATTAACTCGGACTCAACTAACATAGCTCTTGATGTCCTACCTTCGGATTTAATTAGACTGATTATGGACATAGGTAGTAGATCTGAAGAACCCCTAGACTGGGATTTCTCCTTATGTGATGGAGAATTGCCCTATTGCGACCAAACGGTCATAATTTCAAATGACAATAAGACCGGTTTGCCCGGTTTTGCAACGCGCTTTTCCAATGACGTCAAGTCCTACATAGAAGATGAGTCTAGATCGCTATCTTCAGACTCCAGCAACATTTTCGGTGATCTAGATATGTCGGCATTCAGTGTTGAGCTAGATATCCCATACGAAGAATTGGTTGATGATGATGAAACCATCGATGATGAAAGGGGCCTCGTCATGAGGCTGGTTGTGCCGAGGGTAAGGATCACAACAGGGCTCGCCAATACTTGGGCGGATTTGATTTCAATGGCGGGTGGCAGTGATGAAGAACTTCAGGTTGGAGTCTACACCGAAGCCCCTGGGAACGCTCTGATTTCTCCCTTCCTATCCCCAATGGCATCAGCTATGGAGGCTTTTACCAGTGCTCTGGCAAACAGTGTTCTTGGCCCCGAAGGAGTAAGGCCTGCCTCGAATATGAGCATTGGGGTTGGTACCTCCTCACTTTCGAGTGTGGGCGCTGATGAGCTGGGAATAGACTTAGGGGGAACGGTCAAGTTGACTTTGCCACTAGGAATTCAATTGGAAAACCTAGGGTCATCGGAAGGGGAGATTAGCTCAGTAATCTTAGATAAGTCCCAGAGACAGGTGATTACTTACGAAATAGAGGCTGGAATGGAAGATGATACTCTAGAGTTCTCAGTACTGCTTACGCCAACATGGGTACTTCAACAGATAGTATATTACCTACTGGTACTAGTCTTGTTCTTCGTTTGGAGAGTGCGTAGAAGAGGGAGGAAGAGAAAGAAAAGGAGGAGGGCACAGGCACTTGCAGCCTTAGAGGAAGAGGTGGTTACTCAGGTGGGTTATGTGGCCCCGATGCCGACTGTAGAAGTGGTACAGGTAGCAGACAATGGAATCGTAATCAAGAAGAGGCTGCTTACCTAATAGTGGGGTTAGCATGAGGATACTCCTAGTTATTCTGCTAATAATCTCCGCTTCGATGAGCGGTTGTGTAAGAGAAGGTTCTGAGAGCGCAAACTCCGAGGATCTGGTAGTCAACCCAGATAGCCTAATCTCAGGTATCTTTCAGGATGTCTCTCTCATAGCAGAGAAAGACATGGCGGTATTTGTACCCTATCTAATTAAAGATCCTGTTTCAGGCTACGTGCAGAACTCTACCGTTGTAGACATCCAAGGAGGTAGTTCTGTCTCTCTGGAGGTGCTCTCCCCTCCTAGGAACGAAGTCCTAGTACTGCTTGTTGGAGAATGGGGAAGAGTAAACTGGCCTGTACGGGATGTCGATGAGTCGTGGGAGTCATGGTTCTGGAGAGATGGTAGCTCAGGACAGGGCCAAGGAGTGGAGAGGGTCTTTGGGAACACTTCACTGGACTCTCTGAAGAGCAGTTCGGAAACGGGGGGCCAGGTTTCTGTGAAGATTCTCTCAGCCAAGAGGGAAATTACAGTTGGTATCGATGATGGAGGCCAACACTCGGGTGGGATAGTTCACGGGAGGGTTGTCTATGAGAGGTTGTTTGAACTATCTGACCCCACCGATACACTAGACCCGGTGGATGGCAAGGCCGGATACTACGATCGTTGGGCGGGTCAAGGGAATCCAGCCTACGAGGATGCTGCACTGTACATTATTGGAGAGCTCGAGAGTTTTGGGCTGGAGGTTATTGCCCATAGATATGAGTACACCGACATAATGGGTGCTCAGAATCCCGAGGCATACAACATATGCGCATACAAGTGGGGTTCAGAATACACCAACGAGTGGCTGGTCTTCGGAGCACACTTCGACGTGGCTCCGCCCGCAAATGCGATCCTGTTGGATCCACACATAGTTGGTTTCAGAACTTATGGAACGAGGGCTGGGGCATATGACAATTCTGCCGGCACATCCATGGTGATGGAAACTGCTAGGGTACTAGCAGACTTTGAAACCAGAAGAACGATGGTTTTCTGCCTTTGGTCTGGAGAGGAAGGAGGTAAAAGAGGGTCAGACTACTGGACAGATTACCATGTAAAGGAAGACAACCCCCAAGTCACGATTACAAATTACATCAACCTAGACATGGCAGGAGTAAATTGGCCGGGTGGCGGGGGGGCACCTCATGGAGACCCAGACCCACAGATAGACGAAGACGGGTACCCAAAGGATAGCGAGGTTTGGCCATTGAGAGTCTACATTGGGCCCGGTCCGAACCATGAATTACTAGACCAGCCAGAAATGGTAGGTCTATCGAACTGGATCGGATCTGACGGTCTAGGGCTAGAACAGCAAATTGGTACCCTTGTGGGTACAAATTACTCTGCCGAAACGTGGAAGACTGAAGTCTGGCTTGATATGGATAGGCCGGAAGTGATAGTGTATGAGGACACTACCGCTCGCAGCGATCATGCGAGCTTTCAAGATAATCTTGGAACTGTGACGATCGGTTTCGGGGGCTTGGTTGATGGATACTGGTGCTATCATCAGACATGCGACACTCTGGAAGAGATGGAACAGTGGATGGATACCACGGGAAAGAGCTACGGAGAGGAAAATACCGGGGTGGCTAATGTGGTGGATAGCTTGGATATGATAACGTGGTGGGCCCTTATGACATTCTTCCACTGCGATGAAAGGCCGGTATTGAATGCATTAAATTGACGTTGATGTCCAAGTAACGTAAACCATAGCCACAGCAACACTTAGGCATGTATAGAAAATTGGTTCGGACCAAGTCTTAATTTTTCTTCCATCTAATGGACCGAATGGTAGCATGTTGAATGCACATAGGAAGGAGTTGCCCCAGAGCCAGTATCCTATAACAACGTCAATTGGGGAAAATAGCCCGCCCAGTATGAGCCACGCGAAGAATCCTGCTGTCCAGAGGAGCATATTGGTCACCGGGCCTGCCACTGCTATCTTTCCGAATTGATCCCTGGTGGCATTGCCTGCTACCATCACTGCGCCGGGTGCCATGAAAACGACACCTAGGATTGCTGCTAGAATCAGCCCAAACCTAAGTCCTCCTCGGTCGGCTCTGAACTCAGCCCAGCATCCGTAATATCTGGCCACGAATTTATGTGCAAACTCATGCAGAATGAATGCTGGAGCTAGAGAAATTAGAGAGTAGATACAAAAAATGGGAAAATTTGCAGAGATTCCAATCAGTCCTCCGTCAAACATCAGGGCTAGTGCTATTGTGAAGGCCCCGGTTGCCAGTCCGAGGTCTCGTATCTCGGTGGAAGAAAAATGCCATATCGATCCCTTGTGCATGGATATTGAGTGCATATTACTATCGCCACCGAAGATATTTGTGACTAAACTGCCATTCTCACTTACCTGCATTACCTGAACTCTCTGTTGACGCCATTTACCGTCATCTCTCGCTGAAGACTGGTAGTTGGATTTCTTCCTTGCCTCAAAGGGGTCCTCGTCAATCCACCATGCGCGTGGGTCTCTCTGGCCTTTCATTGATTCTTGTCCCCTGTAATATGCTTTGAATCCTATTCATTTTAATCTTCCAGCAATCCCTCTATCTCTGAAATTAGATCGTCCCAGGTCATGGGATCTTCTGAGTCGCCCCCCCTCAAAATCTCCTTCATCTCTGTTATCTCTGATTCATTAGGAGGGTCATTTGCCCACCTGTTCTGATTGGCGACCTCGCCAATGAGTGATCTTTTCCTATAGTTAGTGCCTCGGTAAGGTTCGACCCGGGGCCGGTCATTGCTACTAGGATCGTGCTGATGATCTCGAATCAAATCTGAGTAATGCTGCATCCACTTTCCATGATCATCATGGTCTACAAAGGAAGGGGGGTCAGCTAGCATGGCTAGGAGCTCTCTAGCCAACCTCTCAGCCTTTCTTACGGCTTTGCCGCTTGATAGCCTCTGCCTAGCACTAGTGTGGCTAGAGATACATGACTTACACCGGCTCGAACCCGGTATGTCTGGGGCATCGCACAAAAGACAACAAATGGAGAATCCCATCTGTTCCATTGCTCTTCTAGGAAGGGACATCGCTCACCCCGTCTCGAACTCGGCTAAATCCCCAAACTCATTAAGCAGGCTCGGGCCACTGCTTAGATAGCACATAATCCCCCTCCTACTTCTGGAGTCCTCAGGAGTAGAGTTGTTTCCTGTAGCGCATGTACCAGTGCAGCCATCCGCGAAGGCGATGTATACCCTACCTTCCCTGTCAATATGGAGATCATTAAAGTCCAAGAGATTCCTGTTAGAGCCACCGATGTCTCTGCAATCTCCACTATTTAGGCAAATACTGCCTATTTGCACCGGGTCATCAGAGGCCCTTACAGTGTGAAATACAGGGTTGGAATCTAACGCGTTCAGACTGTATGTGATATACAGGTAGTAGCTTACGTTGGAATTCGCGTAGTGCGCATTCCCATCCCAAGGGTCATCGTCGATGTTTGGCTTACCCAACTCGCTCGAGTTTTCGCTTCCGAGATACACCAAAGCTATCCTTCCCGGGTCTCCCGCATCAATCTGGGGAAATGCGGTTGAGATTACCTCATTTGGACTTACTCTGATGCTTGTCTGTTCCCATGTCTCTCCCGAATCGATACTTCTCGACATGTATATTCCCTCATCCGCTCCAGTCCAAACGTGGTATGCGTTTGACTGGCTATCCGTGGCAACTTCTGAGTTCTTTCTGGGATAGGGAGTCCCCTCGTCTTCACCCATGGTTCGATCAAACCAAGTCAGCCCGTTGTCCTTGGAGACTATCACCGTAGGTGTCTCGACCCGAGGCGTGACGTACACTGTTCCATCGGGTGCGGAGGTGATTGCTCCGTGTAGGCCTCCATTTGTTGTTGCTAGCCCTATTATTTGTCCCCCTGCCTCAAACGTCGCTCCTCCATCGAAGCTGGTGAAGCAGAAAATTCCAGCTAGCTTGTTGTAACAGTAGTATACTGCCTGATCGTAGAAGGCTTGTGATAGTTGCCCGCCTATGCCGTAACCACTACTGGTCCATGGCCCTGTTGCCAGCTTTATGTGGTCGTTGAGAGGCGTTGTACCCGAATCATGGGGATTCCCGACCCAGGTTTCACCGTCGTCATCGCTCCAGCATATCCATGAAGTCTCAAGTCCCTGCATCTGTACGTTGAACACTCGATCTGTCTCTGGATCCACCCAACCCCATGGATCGTTGGTTTGGAATGCGCAAAGCGGGCCAGTGACATCTTCCCAAGATTGACCATGATCACATGATCTCATCACCTTCTCGAATGCAATAAAGAAGATACACCCACTTGAGGTAACTCCGATGCTAGGCTCTGCTCCATCTTCTCCTACGTCGCTGAAATTGAAGATTAGCGGCAACGGAGGTTCGTCTACGGGAAAACCATCTGGTCCGGTGACGAAAAATCGATATGAAGACATATCGACATCAATATCATTGTGTGTAGACTCATCCTGAATACAACCCGAGAAGGACAAAAGTATCAACATCAGGGAAGAGATTACTGGTAGTATAGATCGCCTCATTGATCGTTTCAATTAGGCCATAGTATTGAACCCTGCTAGTATTCGGGAGCTAGGGGGCGTCAAGAAGTGGGGCAGATGGACGGGGATTTGATTGAAATGCCACAGGTAGTAATTCTTGCAGGAGGGTTGGGCACAAGATTAGGAGCGATTTCTAAATCTGTACCGAAACCCCTTGTTAGAGTGGCAGGAAAGCCAGTGATTGGTCACATTCTAGATTGGGCATCTGGTCAGGGCTGCGACAGGGCACTAGTCTTGACAGGGCATCTTGGCCAGATGTTTGACGGTTATTCTCACCCAAACATTGAGCTTACTTTCTCAAGAGAAGACTCTCCTCTGGGAACGGGCGGTGCCCTTTGGAGTTCGAGGGAGCTTCTTGAAGATCGATTCATCCTACTTTGGGGCGATGATTTGCATCAAGTAGACTATCAAAGCCTAGTAAAGGCCCATCTTTCATCTGGGGATCCATTAACAATGACCGTAACTACTTCGTACAAGTATTTCAATTTGGAGCACAGAGGGGGGAAGGTGGTGAGATACGACAAGAGGCGTGAGAAAGTAAGCGGTCTGAACGGTTACGAGGCTGGGACCAGTGTCGTAGAAAGGAGCCTCCTAGAAAGATATGGAAAAGAGGGGCGGTGGAGCTGGGAAGAGTGCGTCTATACTGTAATTTCGGGAAGTATATGCGCATATCTAGATGATGCGCCTTTCTGGGATATGGGAACTCCAGAAAGACTAGAGAGCTTAGCCAAGTTCCTCGAAGATAGCTGATTGAGAGGGCTCTAGAGTTTTGCCCGGAAGTGCATTATCATCCTGCACCAATGCAATGATCATGCCCCCGAAACCCCCTCCCATTAATCGAGCTCCTAAAACTCCGGGCTCCCCTTGAACCTGTTTAACCAGATCGTCTATCAAAGGATTCGTGATCTTGATCTTTCTACTAAGTGAGTCGTGTGATTCATTGAGTAATTCCCCTAATCTTCCACTTTCAGAATTTAGCGCTTGCTTAACTCTTTCAGTCTCCTCGGAGGCATGCGTAATTCTGTCTTCTAGGCTGATTTTAGATTTTGAGTATTCTGTTTTAGACAGACTACGCCTTAGTCCTGTGTCGACTAGCTTAAATTTCCACCAATCTGGTATTGAATGAGGTCTCACACTTAGGTTGGAGAAGTCGACAAGTGCGGCCTTTCCTTCGGAACAATGAGTGATTATGATTTGGTCCATTAGTCCGCATTCGGATCTAAGCACTTCGTTCTCAATTCTCTGGGCTTTGATGGATGTTTCCAACCTATCGGCGTCACCGTCAACACACAATGTAATCGCAACACATAGGGCGGCAGATGAGGACAAGCCGGCGCCAATCGGTATCTGGCTGTTTACATCTAAATCGGCAGGCCAACCACCTGCGGCCTTCCATAGTTGAATAATTGTAGGATCTCCGGTGAATCCAGTATCCCTCGAGCTGGCAGTAAGGGTCAATCTGTGATGGCCCGCAAATGCAAGGCATAATCCCTCAAATTTGTCTGTGTGCTCCCCTATCACATTTATCCTGGATGGAACTGATGCTCTTCTTATCATACCAAACCCCCCTTTTATTTTCCTTGGACTTTATTTCTACTATGTAGAATGTAGCAATCTGCTGGCACCATTTCAACGGGAGAGCTGTCCTTAGGCACACTTACAAGGTTAATTTGACTCATTAGTACAGTGAATAAAGTCCTAATAATTGGGGGTACCGGGAAAACAGGCAATCTACTAGCTAAAGATTTCCTAAATTTTGGAGTTGTCCCTGTATGCTTTGGTAGGACAGCATCTTGCGAGACTGTACCATCTGGAGCTTTGGCCTTTCGGGGGGACTCGCTAAGTAAGTCGTCATTATCAAGTTCAATGGAGGATGTCGCCGCGATTGTGGTGTGTTTGTCAATATCCAGAGTTGGTAGTTCTCCTTTTTCTAAGGTTGTGGGAGATAGGGAGTTGCATAGTAAATCAATGAGGTCAATTGTGGATCTGGCTAAAGAACATGGGGTTGATCGTGTTTTGAAAGTCTCGGCCCAAGGCGTTGGAGACTCGTGGAATAGGGCGGGCATATTGTTCAGGAGCTTAGTCCTTTCAAGCAACCTAAGGACTGCCTTTTCGGACCATGAGCTTTCTGATTCTATCCTCTCTGAATCTGGCCTAAATTGGACAATAATTAGGCCTCCAATACTTGGCAGCAGCAAATCGAGACATGGCTTGATTACTGGTAGTAAGCTGAGAACAAGAAGTTACGATTCTGTTTCTCGGGAAGAGCTCTCTGCATGGATAGTTGATAACATTGGAAAAGATGTTTACTTCAAACGTTGTTTGACTATAAAGAAAGCAAAGCGGTCTTTTCAGTAGCCGATAACGTCTTCGTGCCCGCACTCCGGATGAGCGCAGATAACCTTGTACCTCTCCCTTTTTGGTTTGGGTATCTCCATCCTACTTCCACACATTGAACAGTGGTGGATTAGTGTATCCGGCTCCCTTTTTACAATCTCTTCGGGCTCACCAAAATCGCTGAGTATGGTGTCCGAAGTTGATGTCGTCCAGCCAATTTGATCGGTGTAGCTATCGACATCTTCGGATATTTTTTTCGCCCTGAGTCCAAGCTTAATTTTTATTCTCCTACCCTTTTTCCTTTCCCCCACAGGAGGCTGTCCCGGCTTTCCCTTCTTCGGAGGAGGTCTTCTTCTGGTCTTCGGTTTACCTGGTGGTCGAGCCTTTGGAGTCCTCTTTCGGGTCTTTGATGGTGGTTTAGCAGGGGGTTTACTGGTCGGCTTTGTCGTAGGAGGGGGCGATGCGGGCTTGGGCGGTGCTGGTGGCGGTGGTGCTGAGGGCTTGGGCGGTGCTGGTGGCGGTGGTGCTGAGGGCTTGGGCGGTGCTGGTGGCGGTGGTGCTGCCGGCGG
>MDSW01042439.1_pt1 | contig 13386 bp, 9 predicted proteins | sample 811171 | NCBI WGS metagenome assembly MDSW01 (sample SAMN05326641, study PRJNA326480) | marine metagenome | isolation source: seawater | place: Atlantic Ocean: North West | collected 2012 | reverse complement strand
TCCTTGACCGGGTGGTTGTCAGTGACCCAATGCGTGATTACGCCTGCCGGCTCGTGTTATCCACACATCCCGGGACTGAGTTTGCTTCGGAACAGGCAAGGCAGTTTCTGCGTTGGGGGGCATCACCTCGAGCCGCTCAGGCCCTGATTCGGGCTGCTCGCGTTCGTGCACTGAGTCAGGGGCGTCCGCACGTTGCATTCGAAGATATTCGCTACTTTGCTCCGGAGGTTCTGCAGCACCGTGCTCTGCTGAATTACGACGGCCAGGCTGAGAATATCGATGTTGCTGATCTGATCGCTGACTGTGTCACTCACGTGCCAACAGAAGCCTGAGATTCGGATGGAAGGCAGGATACGTGAGTACCAGCGGCAAGACACAGCTAACTTCTCTGTTCGACAACAGGCTCTTGAGTCGTGTTGAAAGAATGCGACTGCAGCCAATTCGTCGACTGACCAACCGGAGCCAGGGGGAGCACCTTGCCGGTAAGGGAGGCAGCAGCACTGACTTCGCGGACTACCGCGACTACGCTGCAGGCGACGACATGCGATACGTCGACTGGAACATTTTTGCTCGTCTGCGACGTCCGTATATCAAACAGTTCTTACATGAAGAAGAACTGCATGTTGCGATTATGATCGATGCCTCGTCATCGATGTTGTTTGAAGAAAAGCTGCTGAGAGCGCGGCAGCTCGCGGCCGCTTTTTCCATCATGGGACTCCTGAATGCCGAACGCGTCAGCATTTACGCCATGCACCAGCAGGAAGGTCAGCCTTCGCTGATTTCTCCCGGAACCGGGCGTTCAAAGATCAGAGAAGTGCTGACGTTTCTTGAGTCCATCGAAGGCGGCGGGAATGTTCCGGTCGAAGACGCCATTGAACAAATGCTCAGATTTCATCGCGGTCGAGGCATTGCCATCCTGTTGTCAGATTTCCTCACGTTTTCCGATCTCGGCCGCTGTATGAATCTTCTGTTCAGCAGCGGGCTGGAGATTTGGGGCCTGCAGATTCTCGGCGAATCCGAATACGCTCCTGATCTGCAGGGTGACCTCCGATTTGTGGACAGCGAAACCGGGCAGACACTCGATATCACAAACGCCAGTGAACTGCTGAACCTCTATCACGGCCAGCGTGAGTATCAGACGGAGATTCTGCATCAGCAGTGTCGTCGTCGAAGCGGACGCTTTGTTTCGACGCTCTCAAACACGCCTCTGGAATCAGTTCTTTATGACACCCTTTGTCGACAGGGGTGGATTCTGAAATGAGCTGGCCCAGTTTTTCATTTCCAATGGGAGCATGGTTTTTCGCGGTTTTGATTCCCGTGATTATCATGTACTTCCTGAAACTTAAACGCCCGCGAGTAGAGATTTCTTCGCTGGCCCTCTGGCAGGCAGTCATTAATGACCAGCGCGTGAACTCGCCGTTTCAGCGGTTTCGCCGGAATCTGTTGTTGCTGCTGCAGCTCATTCTGTTGATTCTGATCATTCTTGCATTGATGCAGCCATTCCTGTCTGCCGGTCCGGAAACAGCAGAGTATCTGCCAATCCTGATCGACTGTTCGGCCAGTATGTCGGCCCGGGGCGATACCGACGACACGACTCGACTGGACCTGGCGAAAGAGAAAGCGCGGGCGTTAATCGAGAACCTCAGGGGCCAGGGGAGAATTGCTCTGTTTTCGTTTGATACAACGGGGCGTCGATTGACGGAGTTTACGGACGATCAAAGTCGGCTGCTGCGGGCACTCGATAAGATCAAGCCGAGTCATCGTCCAGGCAGCCTTGATGAAGTTCTGCGAATGGCAGATGCATACTCAAGGTCAGCACCCATTGAGCGTGTGGTGGTCATTACAGACGGCAATCTTAAGGAGTCTGTCGACTTTGAACTTCCGTTCGAACTTTCGCTGCAGCCAGTGGCAGCGGGCGGCGTCAACGTGGGTATTACTGAGATGAATGCCCGCCGCAGCGATCGTGAGTCGTGGGAAGTGTTTGTGCGGGTCAGTGGAAGTGTGGGGGAAGTTGGCGACGCAGAGCTGACTCTTACGATGGACGATCGAGTTGTGGGACGCGAACAGGTATCAGTCAGCCCGGACGAACCGACTGAACGACTTGTCTTTACGGTGGACACTCCCAATACAGCGCTGCTGCAAGCCAAACTGACATTTCCAGGCTCCAAAGATTCGCTCGATATCGATAATTCAGTGTGGTTGTCGCTGCCTCAGCCTCGATCGTTGAAGGTACGCACTTCGCCGGATCTCTACTCCTGGCAGCACGCATTCAATGTCCTTGAGGGGATTGAACTGGATGCCGCTGAGTCACCGCAGGTCCCGGAATATGATCTGATTGTTTCTGATTCTATGGATCTGGCGGGTATCGATGCTCCCATCCTTGTGTATGTCGGTTTGGTTCCGGATGAGATATCTGACCTTGTGTCTGTTGCGGAAACGGAACCTGGTGAAGAGCCAACAGAGGTCGTGGTCTGGGAAGCGACAAGTCCATTGTTACAGCACGTGAAGCTGCGCCAGGTCCAGATCGCTGAGAAGGCGCGGTATGTCAGCGGTGCGGATGAAGCGAAGCTGGAAGATCGCGGCTATGAGGTACTTGTCCACGGCGCGAATGGCCCGCTGCTTCTGCAGAAACGTCAGGGGCTGCGAACGGAATACTTCTTCCTGTTTCACACCGATCGCTCGACCTTGCCATATCGGCTGGCATTTCCAATCCTCGTTTCCAATGCCACTCAGGCTGCTTTGAAGCAGGCATCTCTTTCGGAGGTGTCAGCAATTCCAACTGGTGTACTTCCGCCCATTGCGGTGGAACCCGAACGGTCATTTACAGTGTCTCGTCCGGATGGGGATATCCAGACGCTGCAGTCAACACCCTCTGGCATGCTGTCGGGGATAAGTGCGGATGTGGTTGGGAAGTATGAGATCGAAGATAGTGGCGATCTTGTGGCAACACTGGGAACAGGTACCCTGAATTCGATGGAGACTTCACTCAGGTCTGTGGACGACTTCAAGTTCAATGATCTGAGCGTCGAAGTCGAGGAATCGGAGTTGGTCGAGGGTGATCAGCGATTCTGGCGGATCCTTGCGTTTCTCGCGTTTGCCTTTCTGCTGATCGAGTGGTGGTATTTCCAGCGTGACAAGTCGGGGGCCGTGGCGTGAGTCAACGGACGTGGCTTCTGTGCACTGCCGTACTGCTGTTGTTTGCAGAGTCTTCGACTGCCCAGATTAATACCGACCCGCGTTTGCGGTTGAGATCACTGACAACAGGCGGCCGGTCGGGGGCGCCGATCTCTGTCGAAGTCAAACTGGAATACAATCGGCCTCAGGTGCTGGAGGGCGACCTGATTCTTGAGATCTACGACAGTGAGGTTGTCGACGAACAGCTTCTTGGGACGGTTACGTGGGAAGCGATAGTCCTCTACAACCAGGACTACATCTTTCGAACATCCCTGCCGCCCCTGCGACATTCATTTCGGGGGCAGTACCAGATTGTGGCGTGGTTTCAGACTGCAGACCGTCGGATCTCTCTTTCGCCTGACGAGAAGGATGTCCGAGGACCGCACGAAATACTGACATCGTCAATGGTTCGGTCGTTTGCGGTTGCCAATATCACAGCGCACCCTCGCGTCAGTCGCAAACTCCCCCCCGTTGATGCCCTCAATCGCTCGCTGGAATTTGAAAAGGAGGGGATTCCGATTTACCACAGTCGCTGGGAGCCGGACAGTTGGCCGGAAAATCCATTGCGACACTGCAGTTATGACATCGTCACGACCACAGGTGCGTCTCTTAGCCGGCTCAATGAGAAGCAGTTAACCGGGATTAGTGATTGGATTGCGGCAGGAGGCACATTTATTCTCACTCCTGATGCCACGGAACTGAATGAGATTCATCGCCGATTCCTGATGCGAATCTTTCGTGACTCCACGCCCCCGCTTTTGATTCCGTTTTCGGGTGACATTTCTGACGCACTTGTCGCTGAAGCTGAGCAGCAGCCGGTTCTTGGACGCTACGAACTTGGACGTACGGCACTCGTGCAGCAGGGGGATCTTAAGCAGACACTCACCGGGGCTGAATTGGCTCGATTCAGGAATCACGTCTGGAAACTCCGTGAGAACTGGGGTCAGCGAGGCACAGATAATGGCACGAGTCTGTTTGACGATTATGGCAGGCGCGGACCAGCCATTTATTCGAAGTACCGCAACCTGTGGTGGAATAACCTCTATCCGGGAGATATTTCCACTCAGCCTCGCAGGTCAGGTTTCTCCCGTGTGTGTAGTGACGTGTTAATGCCAACCGACGTGCAGACAGTTCCCGGATCAGTCGTCGCGCTGCTGCTGGCCTCTTATGTGCTGCTTGTTGGGCCTGTGGACTACTTTGTGTTGGGGTTGATTGGCAGGCGAAAGTGGACGTGGTTTCTGTTTCCTGCCTTTACTGCGATCTACACCTACGCGGCAATTGAGATTTCGCACGATTATCTTGCCAGTGAATCAAACGGCAAGACTCTGACAGTTGTGGATATCGGAGCGGAAGGGCAGGAACTTCGTCAGTCACGATTAAAACTGTTCTTCATGGGAGCGGACGTGCCTGTGGAGCAGGAAGAGATTAAGTGTCTGACAGTTCCCGTTCATGACGCTGATACGGAGCCAGTTATTCATCTGAGTGGACGTTTTCCGCAGTCGTACCAATCCAGACAGAATGCACGGCAGTGGCAGCCGTTACTCAGGCGGATGATGTCCATCGGTCCGTCTGGTACCGATCTGCCGGCGTTGCCCTGGAAGCAGTTGAATGAAGGTACCGCACGACAGGCTGACTTTGTTGAAGCTCTGAAGGAGATTCACACAGATCGCAATAACGTGTCTATGTTTGTGGTTGGCATTGATGAGATGCACTCAATCTGGGACTCGCAACTGAGCACGGAGTTTGAGCCGGATTACGAACAACAGATCACTGATCCGGCCAGTCTTGCGGCCGCCGCCGAAACTGACTGGCAGACTGTTGCTGCAATGTCCGTGCATAACTGGGGCCAGGGGTTTATGGCGGTCGCAGAGCAGGTGGCTCCTCAGGGATCCGCCTCGTGCGAAGACCTCTTTCTGCTGGGGCCCGACGACGAATCAAAGAACTTTGTCCTGATGGTGATCGTTGAGGAGAAAGATACAGTCAGCGTATACAGGCGGAAAATTGACGCCAAGGGGCTGGCAGTTTTCAGTGGCGGAGTGATTCCATGAGCAGCCCTGCAGTGAGCATTGAGGATCTGCGTGTCAGTTATGGCACTTTTGAAGCTGTGCGCGGAGTCTCATTCGAGATTCCGCGTGGTGAAGTATTTGGGTTTATCGGCCCGAACGGGGCCGGCAAATCGACGACGATTCGAGTGCTGGCGACGTTACAGGGAAAGTTCCTGGGGAACGCGACCGTCTGTGGAATCGACGTGCGGAAGGATCCACAGAAAGTCAGAGAGTCCATTGGCTACATGCCCGACTTTTTCGGGGTTTACGAAGATCTGACTGCTCTTGAGTATCTGCATTTCTTTGCGGCGGCCTACAAACTCCCTGTGGCTTCTCGTCGATCTGTGATTGACGATGTTCTCAGTCTGACTGAGATGACCCACAAGGCAAACGCGCCTGTTGACGGGCTGTCACGAGGGATGAAGCAGCGACTGGCTCTTGCTCGCGTGCTGTTGCATGATCCGGATCTGCTGTTGCTGGATGAGCCAGCAAGCGGTCTTGACCCGCGTGCTCGAATCGAAGTTCGCGAGTTGCTCAAGGCCCTGCAGGATATGGGGAAAACGATTCTGATCAGCAGCCACATCCTGCATGAACTGAGTCAGCTGTGTACTCGGATTGGCATTATTGAAACTGGCCAGTTGGTTGCTCAGGGAAGCCTGAAGGACATTTTCGGACAACTGAATCTGAGGCGGGTGATCCATATTCGCGTCGAGTCACCCACCGATGAACTGCTGGAGCGGATCGGCCGTATCCCTGGCGTCGACAGCGTGGAACCCGGACCGGACCGCTGGGGAATTCGACTTCGGGAAGGCGAACTGAGTATCGCTGACTTTCATGAGGCGCTGGTTAAGGAGCAGGCTCGTCTGGTCATGTTTCAGCCTGAGGCCATGGACATGGAAACCGCGTTCATGAAGCTGACGGAGGGCAAGACCGCGTAATGCAGCTGTTTCCTGGACTTCCTGTTCTGCAACGCGAGTTGGCAGAACTGGCCAGCCGTCGCAGGACGTACGTCGTGCGCGTTGTTGCCATCTGCGCGATGGCCTACGTGATCTGGAAACTTGTCCTTTCCTTCTCAGCAGGTGAGGCGGAAGTACAGACGGTGATGGGGGCTCAGCGGTTCGAGGCGGCGCTCGGGGCCGGCGGGCCAATTTTTGAGGGGCTTGTGACCAGTCTGTTCTGGTGTATCAAGTTGATGATGCCTGCTCTGTGTTGCGCTGTCGTGACAACAGAAAAGGAACGCAACACGATGGGCATTCTGCTGACGACAAAGCTCACTCCCGGCGCCATCGTTCTTGAAAAACTCCTCAGCCGCGTGATCCCGATGCTCACGATTCTGCTGCTCGTGTTTCCGGTGCTCGGGTATCTGTATTCGCTGGGGGGAGTGGATCTGAGCAAGCTGTCCGGAACATTCTGGCTTTTGTTGCTTGAGTGCTTCCTGATGGCGTCAATTGCAATGATGTACTCCTGCTGGTTTCCCACAACGGCAATGGCATTCATCTGGTCGTATGTCACGGTGGCGGTCCTTGTTCTGATGGGACTTGTGACTCGCGATTCTGATCAGCTGTTCCTTCTGCCGTCCGAACTCTGGGACGCAGGCCTGAGAGCCTCGAGTTTCGGCGAGCTGCTCGATGAGACAATGGGCACGATGATCGTCATCGCCTCACTGCTGGTGTTGAGCAGATTCTTTCTCGTCGGCCGGGCATTTGTGTCCGAGAGAAGCATAACGCTGAAGCTGTTTCGGTTGCTGGATTCATTCTTTCGGTGGCTGAACGCTCGGACGACCGGTGGAATTGAGTTGATTCGGGATCGCAACGACTTGCCCGTTCACCGACCGCTGACGTGGCGGGAAGAGTCCCGGAAAGCGCTCGGCAAGGTCCGGTACCTGTTTCGAATTCTGGTCGTGCTTGAACTTCCAACGTTTTTTCTCTGCACTCTCAGTGCCATTGCTTCGAATGAGCGTGCTTTTCAGGCACTCTTTTACGTGGAGTACGTGCTCTGGGGCCTTGGAGCTTTGATTGTGACAGTTAAGTCGTGCACGCTAATGTCCTCCGAGCATGCTCGGGAAACAATGTCCGCGTTGTTGGCGACTCCGTTAACTGCCAGCGAGATTCTGTTCCAGAAGATTCTTGGAATGCGGCGACTGTTGTGTGTTGTGGCAATCCCAATGGCCACGGTGAGCGTTACTCATTATCTGCTGTTTGGAAACTATGTCAGCATGCACGCAATCGGCTATTTGCTGGTCAGCATCACGTCAATTGTGCTAATGCTGCTGTCGGTGGCCATTTTGGGCACGATTGTCGGAACACGAGTGCGTTCTCAGACAAAATCAGTGCTGATCTCAATCACACTGTTGGCGACCTGGTGTGCACTTCCGTTAGTTGCCAGTACGTTTGCGGAGTCTGCAGTTGGGCGGGCGGCGTACGTTACCTTTTCTCCGTATAGTCTGCTGGAGGCCTCGGAGAGGTTTCTGACCGGAATGTTGATGTTTGGTCGGCATTGGAATTACGTCGACCCCATCGGCCAGGTCTGGTGGATTCCGGTCCTGATGATATATTTGATTGGCGTCGTCGCGAGTCTGGGTTTTCTGCACCTTCGAGGTGATCAACTGCTTGGTCGACCTGAGACGTTTGGAGGACGGTCGTCCGCGGAACGAGTTTGATGATTAGCGTAAGAAAGTATCAAGCACGACTCTGGCTTGCAGCAGCACTGGTTTGCCTGCACTCAGGCGCCGTGTTTGCGCAGGGGCGAGATCAGGAAGTGGCCGTTGTGGAGCACTTCTGGGGCTTTGACGGTCGCGTTCACCCGGGCCACTTTAATCCGCTCTCAATCCTGATTGACAACGAGACCAGTGACGGTGCCGACGTTGTGATCACATTGCAGCCCACGGATGGGTTGGATGAGTCGCGAGCCGTCCTGCAGCAGAAAGTGTTCATTGCAGCAACCGCCAGAAGGTGGATTCAGTTCTATCCGTATGTCTCCAACTCGTTCCAGAAGGAATGGATTCTGAAGATTGATGGCGAGAAGAAAATCTCCATTACACAGGCACGCGCTTCGATTGGGGAGAAGGAAACGGACCGCGTGCCGCCACAGGCTGTGTTGATTGTTCGGAGTAATGAGTGGAATCAGATTCGCGGAACAGGAGTCAAGCAGTTTCCCGAGAATGTCTTTCCCCCGTACGCTTCTGCGACAACCGCCCTGCATACAGTTTTTCTCGACCATAATCCTGACTGGGAAGAACCTCGGCAACAGGCTTTCCTTTCATGGCTCCGTCGAGGGGGGCAGTTGAATCTGCTCGAGTCGCCAGGTGGCAGTCTGCCTGTCTTTACGGGAGCAATGGCTGATCTGAATCGCCCGGTGACACGCTATGCCTACGGAGCAGGCCTTGTCCAGCAGCACTCATACGACCGTAAAACACTCACGCCGGAAGCTGTCGAACAGATGATTGCGGCGCGTCGTCCGCGTTTGACCGAGGCACAACGCGAGGAAGGGCAACTGGAGCTGGAACGACTCGAAAGACAGGGCCTCCCGGGCGATACCTTCCAGACGAAAGATCCATCGATGATGGACGGTACGATCTTTCGGGAAATGAGAGATCTCACCAGGCCGGAACACAACTGGCTGCTGATCTTTCCGCTTGCCATGGCCTACATCGGTCTGATCTTTCCGGGCTGCTATGTGCTTTCCAAACAGAAACAGCGTCACTTCCTGGTGACGTATGGGGCAATCATTGGTCTTGCCACGCTGTTTAGCGGTCTGTTTCTCTTTATTGGGCGACGTGGATACGGAGAAGAAACCAATCTCCAGTCGCTGGTTGTCGCGCGTGCGGAGTCTTCAACGACGTGGAGCGCGTTTCAATGGAGTTCGCTGTTTGTGACGGGTGGCGCGGAATACAAGGTTTCCATTCCGGACCAACAGGCCGTGTCACAGACAATTGACCCCAGCGGTCATTCGTTCACCACTTCTGTGGTGGGGAAAGATGCTGAAATCACAATGCAGATTCCGCCGTTTTCGTCTCAGTCGTTTGTGACCCGGCGTCAGGTGACTCTGGCGGACTGGGAACTAAAACTGAACAGCATCAACGTAAACCAGGATCGCATTAACGGACTGACGCTGGGCGTCGGACCAAACCTGCCCAAAGGGGAGGGGACCTCTTATTGGGCGGTTTACGCCAACCGTGTCCACGAACTCAGGCTCGATACAAAAACGAGCCAGCTAACGCTTCTTGGACGCGGAAGACCGATGTCCAGCTTTGTGCTGCAGTTCAATGCTTACTCGATTGACACGTACTACTACGGTGAAGTCGATGATTCTGACAATCGGTCTGCTCAGGAAAAATTCTATGACAAAGTGCTGCACCTTCTGGTCCAGCGTTCCCTGGTCGATGATCTGGTTACGAGTGAACTCCAGTCGGGGCTTCCTCCTGACAGAGTCCGCTTGTTGGTGTTCTCACGCCTAAGCCCGGAATTCGCGATTGAACTGGACGCGGAGGCAAGCAAGACCGGCCGCATACTCTACACCCGTGACCTGCTGCGTCAGGATTTTCAAACCGCAAACTGACCATCATGCCTTCTAAAATCGATATCAATACCGTGCCGGCCGTGGCGGTGAGTGAACTGACTCACTCGTTCAAGGGACATCAGGCACTGAATCAGGTCTCTTTCGCTGTCATGCCACAGACGCTTCACGGCTTTGTTGGTCCCAACGGTGCAGGCAAGACAACAACACTGAAAGCAATCTGCACACTGCTTAAACCGAACTGGGGTGAGGTTCAGGTGTTTGGGCACAGCGTCCGCGCGGATCCGAAAGAAGTGCGGCGACGCATTGGTTTCATGCCTGACCACTTCAGTATGTACCGACAGATGACAGTCTTCGAGTACCTGGACTTTTTTGCAGCCGCGTATGGCCTGGACATCAGTCAGCGCAACCAGGTCATCGACGACGTACTTACGCTCACCGATATGGACGGTCGACGGAATGACCTGATTTCCGGACTTTCGAGAGGAATGCAGCAGCGAGTCAGTCTGGCGAGAGTCTTGGTCCACGATCCCGATCTGCTGCTGCTCGACGAGCCCGCCAGTGGGCTGGATCCCAGAGCCCGGATCGAGTTGATGGAGATCCTCAGAGAACTGCGAAGAATGGGCAAGACTATCTTCATCAGCTCTCATATTCTCAGCGAACTGGCGGAACTGTGCGACAGTGTCACCATCATTGACCGGGGACAGGTCCGGTTCAGTGGGCCGATGGAAGCCCTGCTGGACGCAGACGACGAGGTTCCTCGATATCGCCTGGTGTTGTCACAGGTTCCGGAAGACACCGTTGGACGGCTTGAAGCCATTGATGGCATTGAGGAAGTCACCGAACCGGAATACAGCAATGGCCGTGAACTTGACCTCACTCTGGCCGCCGGGGCTGATTCCAACACGGTGCTTGCTGCGGTGATAGGCCTCGGGATTCCAATCGAATCCTACAGTCAGCAACGCAAGCAACTCAATCAGGCATTCATGGATCTCACCACGCGGGGAGTGCGGACGTGATCACCGCTACCCGCACGCTTTTCTCGTGGTCGCTTCGGGCAGATGCGAAGTCGGTCTACCCGCATATCGTGCGCGCTGGATTCAGCGGGTTGATCCTCGTGATCATGCTGCTTGGGTTTTGGGATGCTGCCCGAATGTCAGCGCCGGGGCTTGAGTTTTTTCACTGGATCTGTCACCTCAACATTCTTCTCATTGCTGTCGCCGGAATCAGCTACTTCGTGACGGCAGTGACTGAGGAAAAGGACTCCGGAACACTGGCGCTCCTGCGTCTGGCTGGCGTGTCTCCGCTGGCCATTATGCTGAGCAAGTCCACAGGTCGGTTGATTAGCGCACTGATGCTGCTGCTGATTCAGCTTCCGTTTACTTTTCTTGCGATTACTCTCGGTGGTGTGACATGGCAGCAGATTCTGGGCAGTTATTTCGCACTGGCGGCATGGTTGTGTCTTGTTGCGAATGCCGCATTGTTTTGTTCCGTGCGCTGCTCATCATCCGGTCGCGCGGCGTCGCTGGCGACGGCCCTGACTCTGGGCTTTGCGGCTTCCGGCCCAATCCTGGCGAATACGGCTGGCCTCAGGAACGTTGCATGGATTACGCCTGAAGTAGTCAATGCCTGTAAGTATCTTCATGGTCTGCAGCAGGAAATGTCCATCTGGGTGCGGATTGAAACCGTGCTGTCGACTACAGGCAACGTGACTCTGACTGCTCCTCAGTTCTGGAGGTGTATCATGGTTGGCGGTGGACTTTTTCTGCTCAGCAACATCCTGTTCAACCGATACTCAGCGCCGGCTAACCCGTCAGGTCATGGTCGAACCGCCGGAATCAGACGGCTGACCGTCGGACGCTGCTGGCGACTTCCCATAACGTGGAAGGACTTTCTGTTCTTCATGGGAGGGCGATCTTTTCTGCTCGTGAAGTGCTGCGGATATCTGGTTTTAGTCTCAGGCTTTGTCTGGTTTCATCGTGCCAATGCTCCGGAAAGTCGGCTGTGGTTATCAGATGATCTGCTGGAAAACTCCTTTTACATCGCTGCCGGGATCATGACGATCGAAATGCTGCTGTATGCCTCCCATAGTCTCTTTCAGGAGGCTCGGCAGTCGACGATTGCGACACTGCGTATGCTCCCGATCAGCACTTCGGCGATGTTGCTGCAAAAGGTCGCGGCAGTCATGGTTGGACTGATTCCTTCCTTCATCACACTGATTGTTCTGTTTTGCTGGCGGCCGCAGGTGTTTCTTGCGAATGACGACTTTGCAGAGATGGTCGCAGCATGGGGCTTCTTTGTTTTTCTGTCGACTCACCTGACCGTGCTGCTGTCGCTGTACACACGCTGGGCAGCGCTGCCATTGGCGATCCTGATCAGCCTGCCCACATTTCTCTGCGTTGGCTCGGCATGCGTCGCACTGATGAACCTGACGAAGACCGCGGCGGCGACCCACAACATTTCCAATGCTCAGTGGATTGGTGTCGGAGTGAACTTTGTCTGGATGTGGGTTTTTGTGTTGCTGCCGATGGAGCTCGAGATCATTAACCGCTGGAATCGTCTGAGTCAGCGGTAGTCCCGGTCCTGAAATCGATGCTGCGGATCGCGGGATTCCTCGCAACCGTCAACGGGGCGTTACTGAATCTGTGGTCAGGCAGCTTTCTGCTGCTCTCGATCCAGGGCCTGTTTTCCGCGGGGACTCAACTGATATCGGAGTCCCACATTTCTACCGGAAATTTCAAACTTCAGGTGTCCCAGGGCGATCAACTGGCCATGGAGCTGTGTCAGTACTTCAGAGTCCAGCTCCTCCAGGTCATCAATCCGTTCGACCCAGCCGTCGTACTCTTCCAGGGCAGCCTTCAGAGCAGTGGCTCGCAGGGAATAAGCCTGCAATAGCTGCAGGTTACCGGCAGAGAGTTTGTCGAGTTCAAACGTCAGGTCGCTCATACGTCGAGTTATCGACGGTCGGCACGATCCGTTTCAGTGGCGGCGTCGCCAACGGCACGATCAGACTGAATGTCACAGCTTGACAGACGGGTCCTGCAATACAGGAAAACCGGGCGGGTTGCGGAATTCCAATCAGGGAATGTCTCCAGATAGTTCCTTGATCAGCTCAAGTTGGCGCACTGTCGCCATCGCAGACTCTCGATCGACGTTGGACGCTTCCAGGGAATTGCTGTGCACTCTGAAATCGGAGACCTCCTCCAGTGTTTTGGCCTTTGATTCCGTGATCTGAAACAGAATTCCATTGCTGGACTCAAGATGTTGTAGGTTCGTTACCCGGTAGAGTCGCAGATGCTGTCCGTTAATAGTCCTGTCATTGACCGTCAACTGCCCGTTCTTTCCGAATGAGATCCTGCGAGTGTCAGCCGGAACAGTGAGCTCTGGGACAAGCAGCCGCGTCGCTTCTCCCTGTTTCAGTGCCAGGGCCCCATCCTTCATCCGGACAAATGAGCCCAGACGTGTGAGAACATTGCCGTCCAGCCTGAACATAAGGTCCGGGTCACCACTGATTGCAAGGTGAAATGGACTATCCGACGCGATGACTCTGGATGACTGAAAGTCACGACGAGCTTCCCAACTGAGCGTACTCGAATGTTCGTCCGGCGAGGAGACCAGCGGAATCTCGCAGACACGCCAGCGGCGATATCCC
>MDSW01122897.1_pt1 | contig 13387 bp, 13 predicted proteins | sample 811171 | NCBI WGS metagenome assembly MDSW01 (sample SAMN05326641, study PRJNA326480) | marine metagenome | isolation source: seawater | place: Atlantic Ocean: North West | collected 2012 | reverse complement strand
GCAAAAGGAATTGAAACAGAGCTTGATGTTGTTGAAGGAATGCAATTTGATAGAGGCTATTTATCTCCATACTTTATTACAAATGGTGATAAAATGATTACTGAGTTGGAAAATCCTTTCATATTATTGCATGAGAAAAAATTAACAAACCTCCAACCAATGGTTCCTTTGCTTGAAGCTGTTGTACAAGCTGGAAGACCATTAATGATAATTTCAGAAGATGTTGAAGGAGAAGCTTTAGCAACTTTGGTTGTTAACAAATTAAGAGGTGGTTTGAAAGTTGTAGCAGTTAAAGCACCTGGATTCGGTGACAGAAGAAAAGCTATGCTAGAGGATATCGCAATTTTAACTGGTGGTCAGGTAATATCTGAAGATCTAGGTATTAAGCTTGAAAATGTAAAACTTACTGATCTAGGCTCTTCTAAAAAAGTAAAAGTTGATAAAGATAACAGCACAATTGTTAGTGGAAGTGGCAAAAAGTCTGATATTGAAGCTAGATGTGCGCAAATCAAACAACAGATTGATGAAACTACATCTGATTATGATAAAGAAAAACTTCAAGAAAGATTAGCTAAACTAGCTGGTGGTGTGGCAGTTATAAAAGTAGGTGGGGCAACAGAAGTTGAAGTAAAAGAAAGAAAAGATAGAGTAGAAGATGCATTAAATGCAACAAGAGCAGCTGTAGAAGAAGGTATAGTTACTGGGGGTGGTTGTGCCCTTTTATATGCCGCTCAAGAACTGGATAAAGTTAAAGTGAAAGGTGATGACCAAAAAGCTGGTGTTGACTTGGTAAGAAAAGCTTTAGAAGCTCCAATAAGACAGATTACAAAAAATGCAGGTGTTGACGGTTCAGTAGTTGTTGGAAAACTATTGGAACAAAATAAAAAAACACAAGGTTATGACGCACAAAATGAAGATTATTGTGATATGTTTTCAAAAGGAATTATAGACCCTGTAAAAGTTGTAAGAACAGCTCTACAAGATGCAGCTTCTATATCTGGATTGCTTGTTACAACCGAAGCAATGATAGCTGATAAGCCTGAAGAAAAATCTGATACTCCTGCTATGCCTGGAGGAATGGGCGGTATGGGCGGTATGGGTGGTATGGGTGGAATGGGAATGTAAGTACCCAAAACTCTCATTAGAAAATTAAATTAAGGGGTAGTTTTAACTGCCCTTTTTTTTCAAGGGGGTCTAAAAGTTAATCTTACAAATCTATGTAGTCTTATTCTAACAAACCACATGATTCGATTTTATATTATTGTAATGGTTGTGAGTATCACTTATTAAGAGAAAGTTTTTTTTACCAAAAATAAACCTAAAGCAACAGCTGGGCCTATCCCAAAAGCAAATAATAAAGTTCCTGCACCGACAGTTCCTCCTAAATACCATCCAACTGATACAACTGTAATTTCAAGAAAAGCTCTAACAGCAGCTATAGGTAAATTTGTTTTTTTTTGTATCCCTGTCATTAATCCATCTCTTGGGCCGGGTCCTAAATTAGCTATTAAATATATTCCACTACCTAAACCCACTAACAAAACTGCAGTTAATGCCATAATTAACTGTCCTAAATAACTTTGTGGTGTTTCAAAAAAAAAATTGATAAATCAATCATAGCTGCAATTATAATTATATTAAATACCGTGCCTATTCCTGGTTTTTGATCTAAAAATATCCATAGAGATAAGGCAAAAAGACTTACAAAAAATGTAACTACTCCAATAGAAAAATCAACATTCAAAGATATGCCTTGAGCCAATACACTCCATGGTGATGCACCGGTATATGAAATAATTAAAAGACCTTCTCCTAAACCAAAAAATCCCAAACCAATACATAAATAAAAAAATGTAGAGAACTTTGGCTTAAAATTTAACGGTTTTTTGGAACTCCAATGAACTTTCGGTATATTTTTTATTGATAAAAACATATTTACAGAAGAATATTTACTACTAATATTGAATTACTCATAGCTATTAATTCTATAGACTTTAAATTATGAAAAAAGCACTATTCGGTTTAGTTTTAGTTTTTTTAACAATTTCAAATATTAATGCTCATGCAAAATCTTACAAAGGCATACAAAAAATTGATATGGAAGTATTTAGAAATGATAAATTAATTGGATATAGCAATTATCTTTTTACTCATAAAAAAAACACTCTAGAAGTAAAAAACATTACACAGTTTAAAGTAAAATTGTTTAATATTGTTATTTTTTCTATTTCAAGTGAGGCTTTAGAAAAATATAAAAATGATAAATTAATTTCATATAATTCAATAACATTTCAAAACGATAAAGAAAAATATGTAAAACTAGAATATGACAAATTGAATGATAATTTTATTATAGACGGATCATCTTTTAAAGGTATAGCAGAATCAGATATAATAATTGGAAATTGGTGGAATCATAAAATTTTAAAGGCAGATAAACAAATAAGTCCAATTTCAGGAAGTATAAAAGAGCAGCTGATAGAATTTGTTGGTAAAGAAAATATAAAAATTTATGATAAAAATTATCTATTAGATCATTACAAATTAATGTCTAAAAATAAAGAACTACCTGAAGATAAAAAATTAGATTTTGATATATGGTTTAACCCAGAAAATAATTTAATATTTAAAGTTTCATACAATAAAAAGGGGGAATGGGAATATAGGTTAAAAAGTTTTGAAATAAACTAATTTAAAATTGCAATTAACAAGCTCGCTATTAAGTGATTTGTAAATATAAAAGCCAATACCACTACAAAATACATTATAGTCACTATTTTGTTTCTTTTTCTTCTAAGTCTAACAAACGGTTTATCATCTAAGTCAGATAAGTCTCTTATTCCAACAACAGGATAATCACAAGTATATCTCCATAATGAATTGGGCATCCTATCATCAAGTTGATTATAATATTTTATCCAAGAGGTAGTATATTTATATATAAAGTAGCAAATTAATAATAGAAATACGCTTAATAACATTTTTAAAATTTAAAATTGTTCTGACTCTGTAGAACCTTCCATTGCAGTTGTTGAACTTTTACCTGAACTTATAGTATTAGAAACTGCATCAAAGTAAGAAGTTCCAACCTCTCTTTGATGTTTCACACTAGTGTAACCATCTTTTTCTCTTGCAAATTCTTTTTGCTGAATTTTTGAATAAGCAGACATGCCTTCTTTCTTATATTTCTCTGCAAGTTCAAATACTGCAATATTTTGAACATGAAATCCTGCAAGAGTTATAAATTGAAATTTATAACCCATTTCCCCAATTTTTTGTTGAAAAGTAGCAATCTGCTCATCTGACAAATGTTTTTTCCAATTAAATGATGGAGAACAGTTGTAAGCTAATATTTTGCCTGGATACTTAGCATGAATTGCATCTGCAAATTTTTTTGCTTCATCTAAATTTGGTGTTGCTGTTTCACACCATATTAGATCTGCATAAGGTGCATAAGCTAAACCTCTAGAAATAGCTTGATCAATTCCATGCTTAACATAATAAAAACCTTCGGGAGATCTTTCTCCAGTTAAAAAAGATTTATCATTCTCATCGTGATCATTTGTAATAAGCTTAGCAGCGTTAGCGTCTGTTCTTGCTAAAATTATTAGTGGAACGTTTGCTATATCTGCAGCTAATCTTGCTGCTTTTAAATTTTTTATCATTGTGCCTGTAGGAACTAAAACCTTGCCACCCATATGACCACATTTTTTTTCACTAGCTAATTGATCTTCAAAATGTACTCCTGCTGCCCCGGCTTTAATGAATTTTTTTGCTAATTCAAATACATTTAAAGGCCCACCAAAACCTGCCTCGCCATCGGCGATTATTGGCAACATATAATCTACACAATCTTTTTCATTCATTTCACCATCTTTTATTTCCATATGCTGAATTTGGTCGGCTCTGATAAGTGCATTGTTCATAGACTCTACTAATTTCGGAGCGCTATCATAAGGATATAAAGATTGATCAGGATACATTTCTCCTGCACTATTAGCGTCAGCTGCTACTTGCCAGCCACTTAAATAGATTGCTTTTAATCCTGCTTTAGCATGCTGAACTGCATGATTTCCTGATAAAGATCCCAAAGTATTAACATATGCCTCAGTATTAAGCAGCTTCCATAATTTCTCTGATTGTAGCTTACAAAGAGAATATTCAATTTTAATTGAACCTCTTAACCTTTCTACTTCTTCTGTAGTATAATCTCTTTTAATACCTGCAAATCTTTTTAAATCATAAGAAACTTTAGCTTCTGAACTCATTCTCTACCCTTCTGATTGTATTTATTGAATTAGAAAAAAGATATTAATTATTTTCACCATACTCATTGGTGAATTCATTCATACCGCTTGAACCCCAATCACAATGGTCATCTCTTAAATAAATACCTGTTTTTTCAGTATTTTGGCTATTACTCTCTTTTTGAGAATAAGCTTGATTTAATTGATTTTTATTGTTTTTATCGTTCATGAAATAGTTATAATTTACAATATTTACAAAAGCTACAAAAATATTGATTTATCTTGTAAATCTGATTAATTTTTTGTAAATTAAAATTTACAAAATTTACAAAATGAAAGATTTGAGTCAATTAGATATTGAAATAGGTGCAAAAATTAAGGCTTTTAGAGTGAAACTTGGTCTGCAGGCAAAAAAGCTTTCAGAATTGGTTTCAATATCACCCAGCTATCTAAATTTGATTGAAAATGGAAAAAGAAAAATTGACGGAGATTTATTAATTAAAATTTGCCAAGAGCTGAGGATAGAGCCATCTGAATTGAGCAGTGGAGAAAATTTGAACCTAAGTAATTCTAAGGTTGCAATCTCGAAGTCAGTAAATTCAGATCAACTAAAAAAACTTGATCTAAAAATTGGACCTAAAATTAAAGCCTTTAGACGGCAACAAGGAATTCAAGCAAATAAATTATCAGATCAATTAGGAATATCAGCGAGCTATTTGAACCTTATTGAAAGTGGGAAAAGAAGAATTGATAGCGATTTAATTATTAAGATTTGTAGAGAGTTAAGAATTGAGCTTTCAGATTTAACAAGTCAAGCAGAATTAAAATTAGAAAATAATATAACAGAACTTTTAAGTGATGAGATATTTGAGGATTTGGATATTTTAGGACCAGAAGTAAAAGATTTAGTCAATACAAATCCAAAAATTGCTAGAGCATTAATTAAGTTAGGTGATAATTTTAAACAAAAAGATCATGACATAGTAAATAGAGTTGAAAATTTATCTGGTAAAATTATTGATAGCAGAAAAGCTGCCTTTCCAGGAGAGATAGTTTCGGATTTTCTTCAAGAAAATAAAAATTATTTTCCAAAACTAGAGGACTTTGCAAATTCTGTTTTTGAAAAAATACAAGTAAATAATAGATCAACTTATTTTGGGCTTTGTAAATTTTTAAAGAATGAGTATGGTATATTAGTTAAAGATGTACTCCCAGAAGAAGGCAAACCTTTTTCTAAAATGTTCAATAAAAATAAAAAAGAGTTATTGTTAAGTGACTATGTAGCTTTAGAAACAAAAAAACTCTACGCATCATCTCAAATTGCTCATGAAGGTGCCATTAAAGATATAAATGAATATCTTTCAAAATTTACATTTCCAAGCGAGGAGTCAAAAAAATTAACAAAGGTAGCCTTATTGAATTACTGCGGTGCTGCAATTTTAATGCCTTACAAAATGTTTCACCATGAGTGTATGAAAAATAAGTATGATCTTGAATTACTACAAAATACTTTTGCAACTACTTTTGAGCAAATTGCTCATAGAGTAACTTGTTTACAAGATCCAAAATTACCTGGAATCCCTTTTCATTTTTTAAGAGTAGATATTGCAGGAAATATATCAAAAAGATTTTCTTTATCAGGAATTGAAATTCCAAGATATGGTGGTGCATGCCCTAGATGGAATGTTTATTCGGCCTTTACTAGACCAGGTGTAATTCAAGCAGCTGTCAGCAAGATGAGTAATGGGGAAAAATATGTTTGTATAGCGAGAACTGTAGAAAAAGGTGTTGGAAGATTTGGAGAGACCAAGAGTATTTTATCAATAGGTCTTGGTTGTGAAGCTAAATATGCAAAAGATTTTGTTTACACAGAGAATTTAAATATTCATGATAAGAAAACTGAAATTCCAATTGGTGTCTCTTGTAGAACTTGTGATAGACTTGATTGTTCTCAGCGTGCTTTTCCTCCATTACATAAAAAATTTGATGTAGATATAAACTCTAGAGGTATTTCTGTTTATGTGAGCGATTGATTAATTTAAAAAATTAATTATTTTTCTTAGCTCTTTCCCTTGAAATAAGATGAGTAAGAGAATCAACCATCATGTCAGATGCCTTAAATATTTCATTAGATTTATATTCATGAGATAAGTTTTTTTCAGGATTTGATTTATCTTCAATAACAATGCCCTCTTCAGGCAAATTATTTTTAATATAAATTAAAATTAACCACTCATCATCATTAGATTCATCCCATTTTATAAAAATTTCACCGGTTTCAAACCTACGATCTATACATCTTAAGATAGACATATTTCTTGTGATGTGTCGTTTATTAAGTTGAAAAACTAAACTGTTTGCACTTCTATAAAAACTTTCCAGTGAAAGCTCTATTTTTTGTCTTGCAATTGTATAGTCTTTTTCTTTTAAAAGAAGTGTCTCTCTATCCTCGTCACCTTTAATTTCAATGCCTAGGGCTTCTACTCTTTCTCTAATTTTTTGATCTCTTATAATTCGATATTTTTCTTTAAGTTTTTCAATTCTTTCTTGAAGACCCGCATAATCTTCTCGCTGTTCTTTTAGAGATATTCTTTCAAGTTTTTCTAATTCTTTAACTTCTCTAATTCTAAATTTTTCAATTTGCTTTTCTAATTTAATTTGTTTTAAAAATTGTCTCTGTTTTTCAGCCTGTTCTTTTCTTACAATTGCTTGCTCTTTACGTAAAAATAACTTTAAATCTTTTGCCCTTTCTTTTTCTAATCTAATTTCATCTTTTAAGGTTTGTTCCTGAAGTTTGAGCTTAAATTTTTTCTCTTCTTCATCTAATTGTTTTTGTTTTAACCTCTCTTTTTCTTTTATCTCCATTTCCTCTAATTTTTTTCTACGTTTTTCATCCTGTTGTATCTTTTTATATTCTTGAATATTCTTTTCTATACCTGTGAAAAATCGCTGGATAGATTGTTCAATTATTGAAAATAAATTAAATTTAATTTTGAATTCAAACTTCAAACTATTTTGAAATTTAGCGACTTTTAGTAAAAAATTTGCTGTTTTTTTATTTATTTTTTTTAAATTTATTTTTTTTAAATTTATTTTTTTTTTTTTATATTTTCTTAGTTTTATAAATTTTCTTCTTCTTAAAAATTTTTTTTTTGAAGATTTTTTTTTTTTATTAAATTTTTTTCTTATTTTTTTTGATTTATTTTTTTTTTTCATATTTTCATTATTGATTAAAGATTTATCAATAAAAGATTAATAAATATAGTCTCTTGTATTAGGGGCTGTAATTAAATCTTTTGTAAGTTGAAATTGAAATACAACCTGATCTCCCCATTTAAATGTCATTTCGCAGGAAGCTAAATAAAATTCCCACATTCTGAAAAATTTTTCATCAAACATACTAATTATTTTTGATTTATTTTTTATACAATTTTCTTTCCAATTTCTAAGGGTGTGAGCGTAGTGCATCCTTAAAACCTCTAAATCTGAGATAATTAATCCAGATTTTTCAATTGGTGAAGTTACTTCGCTCATACTTGGAGTATATCCGCCTGGAAAAATATATTTTGAAATCCAAGGTTGTGGGTCTCTTGGTGGATTTACTGATCCAATCGTATGAACTAGTGCTAAACCATCAACTTTTAAGAGATCACTTACTTGCTTAAAGAATGTTTTGTAAAACTTTCTACCTACATGTTCAAACATTCCAACACTTACAACTCTGTCAAACTTTTCTTTTAGATGCCTATAATCCATTAATTTAAATTGAACTTGGTTCTCTAAATTTTTTTCTTTAGCTTTTTGGATTGAGTATTTTAACTGATTTTCTGATAAAGTAATTCCAGTAACTTCGCATTTTGATTGTTTAGCGATTTCCATTGCAAGAAAACCCCAGCCAGAACCAATATCTAGTACTTTTTGATTTGGCTTAATATTTAATTTTTTAACTATATGATTAATTTTATTATTCTGGGCTTGTTCTAAGCTATCATTTTCATTTTTAAAATATGCACATGAGTATTGTCTTTTAGGATCTAAAAATAAATCATATAGATCATCGGATAAATCATAATGATGTGCCACATTTTTCTTTGATAGATTTACAAAATTAAAGTTAGTTAAATATCTGTATGTTCCTTTTATTTTTTTTAAAATATTTCCGTATATGTTAATTTCATTACGTCCAATATTTTTAAATGCCATTTCTAAAAAATCAGACAAAGTTCCATTCTCTATCTGGATAGATCCATCTGTATAAGCTTCACCAAAATATAGATCAGGATTAATTAAAAGTTTAAAATGTAGATCGCTACTCAAAATTTTTAAAGTTATTGGATCCGTTTTTTTTGGTTCACCTATTACATATTTTTTATAATTAGCATCTATTAATATAAAACCATCTTTTTTAAAAAGATTATTTAAAAATCTTACTAACTGCATATTTCCCTGTCTTATTAATTAAAATCTAGATTCTCTAATTCTTCAAGCAATTTTTTTTCATCTTTTTCATTTAAAAGACTGAGTGGTGGAAGAATATTTTTATATATTTTGTCTTTTTTGCCTAAAAAGGTATGAAGTCCTGAAATTAAATTAAATTGATCAAATACTTTTCTTACTTTGCATAATTTTTCATTTACCGATTGATTTCTTTTTTTCTCAAAATCCTCAAAAACTTTTCTTGATAATTCTGCAGTTACATTACATGTTGCGGTAATTATCCCAGAACATCCAATTTCTAATCCACTTAATAATTTTGATTCCGAACCTGGTAACATTGAAAAATTATCAATTTTTAAATCCATATATAAATTATACGAACTATCTTTTACTCCAATAATTTGTTTTGGAAATTTTTTTACTAGAGATTCGACACAATCAATACTAAATTTATAACCGCATAGTTTTTCAAAATTATAAAGTATAATTTTACAGTCTGGAATTTTTTCAATTATTTTTGTATAAAAATTTATAACTCCCTCATCTTCATAGTTATAATATGCAGGTGGCATAATTAAAAAAATTTTAAAACCCAAAGAACAAGAAATTTGCATCAAGTTTATAGTTTCACTTAATGAATTTAAACCAGTGCCTATCAAAAAATTTTTTTTATATTTGCTTGCTGAAAGCTTATTTAGTAAATTAATTTTTTCGCTAATTGAAATTAATTGTGCTTGGCCCGTACTCCCAAAGACTGCTACACCGTGGCATCCTAGTTCAATTAATTTTTCAAAGTGTTCTATAGTTTTATTAACATCTAGACTCAAATTGTCTTTGAAAATTGACATTCCAGCGGCATAAATTCCCCTTATTTGTGTCATGATGATATTATTAATTGTAAAGTATAAATATTATTTATCAAATAGTAATTTTAATAAAAAATATTATAAATTTTTTAATTATGAAAAATGTTATTTTATTAGGTTATAAAGGTTTAGGAGCAAACTTACTGCATCTTTCTTATTGCCACCAAATTTCTAAAAAATATGGACCAATAACAATAATTACATTGTGTGAAAATTTAAAAGATGTTTTATATAATGATCCAAAAATATCTGAGGTAATATTTTTAGATAAATATTATAAAAAATTAAGTGATATTTTTAATTTAGGAAAATTTTTCTCAGAGCAAAAAATTGAAAATATATTTATTTTTTACCCCAGTATAAGATTCTTTTTGGCCAGTAAACTTGCAAAAATAAAAAATATAAATTGTTATCCATTATTCAATAAAAAGAATTTACATCTAGTTGAGGCTGCAAAAAAATTTACAGAGAAAGTTTTAAATATTAAAAATTGTCCTACAGAAACAAATATATTTATCGATGAAAATATTCAGAACAAGGAAAAGATTAATATTAAAAAAAATAAAATTAATGTGGTACTTGGTATAGGTTCTTCGGGACCTACAACAAGATGGGGTTCTAAAAATTTTATAGAATTAATTAAAAGTCTAAATAAAAAAAATAATTTTTTCTTTTTTCTACTATGTGGTCCTAAAGAAAAATATATTGCAGATAAAATATTAAAAAAAGTTAATACAGATTGTTGTTTATCTCTTAATAATAAAAAAATCTCAGAAATTGTTCCTTTAATTTCTTTATCCAATGTTTATATTGGAAATGACTCATTTGGTCACCACGTTGCCTCACAATGTAACATTCCAAGTATTATAATTATGTTAGATACGCCAAAAGCTTATACCGATTATAGTATAAATCAATTCAGAATTTTACCAGAGGGTATTAATGATGATGATATTTCTCATGACTCAAAATTTTCTCCTGATACAATTAAAGTAGAAAAAGTTTTAGAAAAAGTTAATTCTATTTTAAAATTATAGCGTATCCTTTAATACAATTTCTTTCGCTTCATTTACAATTGATGCAAGCCTAGTTAATTCTGGACTTACATCAGGGTGAATTTTTTTCATTATTTTTTTATAAGATTTTAATATCTCTTCTTTTTTATATTTTTTTTTTGGATCTAAATTGAGAATTTTATAAGCCTCATCTAAGGAGATAGTTTGAGTATTTAAACTACTATTCATACTGTTAAAATTAAATCTTCCTGAATTTTTTAAAAATCTGAGTAACCCCCAAATTCTTACCAGCTGTAATAATGTAAGGCCTGCTTTAGTTTTAATTAGAGGCAAGATCATCAATAAAAAGGGTAAAGAAAATATATATCTACCCGCGAATGCCATAAGAACTGCGAGAATTATCGACAATATTATAGTAAAAGATCTTATGCCTTTTGAAATTTTTTTACTAGAAGTTTTAGCAAACCAATTAAGAACTAAATAAACTAGGACAAAAATAGCAAGTGTTAAGAAAAAAATATTCATGTATTAATTTATTTATAAATGAAAATACCACAACTAAGCAAAAAACCTGAAAATAAATCTTGTCACAATGTTAAATGGGTAGACAATTACAGCTGGATCCATCAAAAAAATATACTGGAAGTTTTAAAAGATAGCCAAAAACTTGATCCTGAGGTCAGAAAATATCTTGAAGAAGAGAATGCGTTTACAAACCATCATATGTTAGATACTAAAATAATTCAGAAAGATTTATTTAAAGAGATAAAGGGACGAATAAAATTAGACGATGAAAGTCTACCTTACGAAGATCATACCTATGAGTACTGGACAAAAACAACTGTTAAAGGAAATTATTCTATTAAATTAAGAAAAAAAATTGGAACTGACATTGTTGAAGAAATATGGAATGGCGATTTAGAAAAAGGGAAAATAAAAACAGAATATTTTGGAGTCGGTGACTTAGAGGTTAGTTTCAATGATAAGCTTTTGGGATACTCATTAGACTTAAAGGGTTCAGAATATTACACAATATATATAAGAGATATCTCATCAAATAAAGAAGTGACCGAAAAAATTGAAGATACCGCTGGTGGTATAAACTTTAGTTTAGATGATCAATATATTTTCTACTCAAAACTTGACCAAAATCATAGGCCAAAAAAAATTTTTAGACATAAAATTGGTACTTCTGTCAAAAATGATGAATTAATTTTTGAAGAAAAAAGTGAAACTTTTACAGTTGGTATAGCTTTAAGTTCAGATGAAAAATATTTTTTTATAAATACTTCAGATCATAACACAAGTGAACAATATTACTTTCATGTTGATGAAAAGAATCCCCAGCCAAAAATCATAAAAAAAAGAGAGAAAGGCATAATCTATTCAGTAAATTCATGGAATGGTAGTTTTTATAATCATACAAATAAAGATGCAGAAGATTTTAAAATAGATATTTGTAAAGATTTAAGTATTCAAGATTGGAAAAATTACATACCTGCTAAGGAGGAAGTTTTGATTGGAAGTCTTTCTTTCTTAAATGATTGGATTTTAAGAAGTGAAATTTCAAATGCCTTAGGGAAGTTATTTGTAAAAAATGTTAAAACTAATATTGAAAAAGAAATTAAGTTTACTGATGAAAAAGTAATTGACCCAGGAATTTCACTTAAAAAAAGAGATAGAAATACAGATTTAATATACTTAAGTTATTCATCACCAAAAACACAGAATAGAGTTTATTTATATAATTTAAAAACAGAAGAAAAAAAATTAGTTAAAGAGCAAGAGATTCCCTCTGGTCATAACTCTAATAATTACATTGTTGAAAGATTAGAATGCAAAGCTCATGATGGAAGATTGATTCCAATTACAGTAACTAGAAACAAAAAAACTAAAATTGACGGTTCTGCAAACTTATTGCTTTATGGTTATGGATCTTATGGAAATTCAATATCTACAGGATTTTCATCTACAAGACTATCTCTAATTGATAGAGATATAATCTGGGTTACTGCTCATATAAGAGGTGGAATGGAAAGAGGTATGAAGTGGTGGAAAGAGGGAAAACTTTTAAATAAAAAAAATACATTTGAGGATTATATAGCTGTAGCTAAATATCTAGTAGAAAAAAAATATACTTCAGAAAAAAAAATAATTGGCATGGGAGGTTCAGCTGGAGGACTTTTAATGGGTGCGGTTGTTAATAAGGAACCAAATCTATTTTTAGGAATTATTATGGCTGTACCATTTGTAGACTCACTGACAACAAATCTTGATCACTCTCTTCCATTAACAGTGGGAGAGTTTGATGAGTTTGGAAATGCTAAGGATGTAAAAGAACATTTCAATTATATTTTTTCTTACGCACCTTATAATAATATTAAAAAAATGGATTACCCAAATATTTTAATCACAACAAGTTTAAGTGATAATAGAGTTTTATTTGATGAGCCTGCAAAATTTACAGCTAAACTTAGAGATTTTAAAACTGATAATAATCTTCTACTTTTAAAAACTGAAATGAACGCAGGTCATGGTGGAAAATCTGGCAGAGATGGAGCCATAGAAGAAATAGCTTTTGATTATGCATTTGCTTTAAAAATTGCAAAAAAAATTTGACCTATTTTCTCTTGAAAAAATAAAAATAATACACATATAAAAATAGCAAGTCGCCTAATGGGGCTTGTACAAAATAACCTTGCTAACAAAGGAGGATATAATGACAAGTAAGGATTTATCAATATTCAACTCATTAAGACCTTTTTCAATTGGTTTCGACGATATGTTTGACCAATTTGAAAATATGTTAGGCAATGGAGGT
>MDSW01139657.1_pt1 | contig 13390 bp, 17 predicted proteins | sample 811171 | NCBI WGS metagenome assembly MDSW01 (sample SAMN05326641, study PRJNA326480) | marine metagenome | isolation source: seawater | place: Atlantic Ocean: North West | collected 2012 | reverse complement strand
TTTTACTCATTAATTCAACAGGCCTTTTTGCATGTTCGTGGTATCTAAATGTATCTTTTCCTCTTGCTTGTTGCACAAAGACCTTGCCTAATACTTGATCAACATTGGTCCCTATATAGCTTTGTATAACAAATCCAATTCTTCTTTGATTGCTTTTATTCGGCCCGGATCCATGAACAATCATTGGATGGTGAAGGGATAATTGACCAGCTTTAAGTATGTTAAGTTTAGTTTTTTCAATTGGAACATTTTGAACAGTTTGACCGCGTGTTAATAAATTATTTTGATCATATGTATCTTTATGATCTTTAATTTTTTCTTTATGAGATCCCGACCACATTCTCATACAACCATTTTCTTCATTAGCATCTGTAATGGCTAACCATGCGGTTACCCAATTATAAGGTTCAAAACCAATATATTTTGCATCCTGATGCCAACTTACAAAACCTTTTTTATCTGGGTCTTTTATAAATAACGTGGTGCCACCAACTAAAATATCTTTGCCAATAATACTTTCTACAGCGTCTAAAATTTTTGAATTATGACAAACTTGATCGAAGATAGGCGATATGTAATGAACATTATTTCTGCCCAGCCCAACTAATTGATCTGGCCATTTTTTTTCAATATTTTCGATTTCTTTTTTTATTTCCTCCGCTTCTTCTAAAGACAAAACATCTATAGGGGCTATAAATCCATTATCTTTATAATCTTTTAGCTCTTTGTTGCTAAGCATGGGCATTTTTTATATTTATCGGGACACATCACGGATGAAACAAAATTTCCTCTTGTCTCTTTTTGTAAAACTAGTTTTGTTAGACCATTAATAAAATTTTCCTCAATCCCTAGTGCTGGTACTCTTTTGTAAAAACTGCAACCATTTTTTTCTGCTAATTTTTTATATTCAATATCTAACTCTACTAAGGTTTCAGAATGTTCTGACACAAAAGCCACAGGGACTATAACGATGCCTTTTTTTTCTTTGGAATATTTAATAATTACTTCATCAGTGGATGGCCCTATCCATTTTAGGGGTCCTACGCGACTTTGGTAACTTATTGTATAATCCAAGTTTCTATCTTTTAATTTGGACATTATCCCTTGAACAGTCTGCTCTACTTGCCATTGATAAGGATCGCCTTTTTTTATTTTATTTTCTGGCAAACCGTGGGCAGAGAAGAGCAACTTAAAATTTTTATCTAAATTGTTTATTGTTTTTTTTATAAGTTCGGCGTGTGACTCTAAAAAGTTATTTTCTGTTGGGTAACAACAAATAGTTTTTGTTTCTATATTCAAATTTTCTTTTTTACACAAATCATTCCATTCTTTAATAGATGAACCTGAAGTAGAGGCAGAGAATTGAGGATAAAGAGGTAAAAGAATTATTTCATTTGGATTATATTCTTTGACCTTCTTTATTACTTCTGTGGCACGTGGGTGCCAGCAGCGCATAATAATAAAACATTTATATTCTCCCTTTCTTAATAAACTATTTTCTAAACTTTTTGCTTGGTTTTGGGTAAGTTCAAGTATTGGAGATTTGTTTCCAATTTCCCTATAAATATTTTTGGCTATCGGGGCTCTTTTTTTTGAAATAAATTTTGCCAAAGGATATCTTATAATTGATGGTATGCTTATTATCGCAGGATCGTTAAATAAATTAAAAAGAAATGGCTCGACGCTTTCTAATTTATCTGGCCCTCCTAAATTAAATAGAATAACCGCTTTTCTCATTTTATTTTTTATTTCTTACTATCTGAATTATATATTCGATTGTCTCTGGTTTAGTTTCTGGCAATACACCGTGTCCTAAATTAAAAATGTAAGGGTAATCTTTGAATGCATCAAGATATTTTTCAACATTTTTTTTAATCTCTTCTTTTGGTCCTAATAATATTTTTGGATCTAATCCTCCTTGTATTGGTGTTCCATGTAGCTTTTCTTTTATCTGTTTTGGATCAATTTCATAATCTATACTAATACAGCTTGGTTTAACTGCTGAACAAAAATCAGAATAATTATCACCTATTCCTCTCGGAAAACAAATTACAGGGACTTCTAATGATTTTATATTTTTTACTATTTTGGAAGTGGGAATATAGCAATATTCAGAAAGCTTATCTTTTGGCAATAGTCCAGCCCAAGAATCGAATATTTGAATAACATCTGCTCCGGCATTAACTTGTTCTTTTGTGTGCAGAAAAATAATATCTTCTAATTTTAAAATTAAATCTCTCATTAAACTCTTACTTTTTACTATTTTGTTTATATCAAAATTATTTTTTGGAGATTGTTTATTTAACATGTACAATAAAAGTGTCCAGGGCGCTCCAGCAAAACCAATAAGATTTTTGTTTTTAAGGTTTTTTTTAACTATTGTTATTGCTTTATAAATTGGAGATAATTTTTCAATAAAATCTTTTGTTTTTGTATTAAGAATAACATTAAAATTTAAATCTCCTAGAATAGGTCCAATTCCTTTTTTAAATTCAACTTTTTGTCCGAGACCATAGGGGATCATCAAAATATCAGAAAATATTATAACAGCATCTAAATCAAATCTTCTTATAGGTTGAAGAGATATTTCGGCTGACAATCTATCGTTTAAACACAATTTAATGAAATCTGGATTTTTTTTTCTTATTTCCATAAACTCAGGAAGATATCTTCCAGCCTGTCTCATAAACCAGATAGGTGTATAATCAGTCTTTCCGTCCTTAATACATTTATAAAGTTTAGCTTCCATACATATATAATTAATATTTAATAGTATTAGTAATATAGTTTGTTAATAATGTTATTTATTAGTTGTATACAGTTTATTATTCCAGTTTGTTATTAAAATACATTATAACTTATTGATTTTATTAAAAATGCTACTTTTTGTATAAATTATAACAATTTGTTTATATTTTATTAACGTATATAACTTTGTTAATTTGTTGTTTGGATTATTTAATATATTTAAAAATAATAAAAAAATTATGTATATGGAGCTTTACTAAGAATTTATTAACAGCTTTATGAATAAGATTTACCAAGTTTATCAAGTTTCAGATTCAACTGGAGAGACATTAGATAGAATATTTTTAGCAATCAAAGCTCAATTTTCTAATTTTGAGTGTAGTACTATACATTACTCATTTACAAGAACAGAAAATCAAATAGATAAAATTATTGAAAAATGTAAAAAAGAAAAAAATATTATTATTTTATATACAATAGTAGACGAACCTCTCGCCAAATATTTGGAGACAGGGTGTAAAAATAATAAAATTCCATGTTTTGAAGTTTTGGGAAATTTAATTTCAGATTTTGCAAAACTACTAAAACAAAGAGCAAGCCACAAACCCAGCGGGCAGCACGCACTTGATGAAGAATATTATAATCGTATTGAAGCTGTACAATTTACAATGTCACACGACGATGGAAAGATTATAAAAGATTTGGATAAGTCTGACATTATACTTGTTGGAGTAAGTCGAACTAGTAAAACCCCAACATCAATATACTTAGCCAACAGAGGTTATAGAACTGCCAATATCCCTATTATTCCAGGAAAAAATCTACCTAAAGAAGTAATTAATAGCTCAAAAAAAACTTGTACAGTTGGTTTGATTTGTGATCCAGCTAGACTTTCTGATGTTAGAAAAAATAGAATTCAATCGATGCATGAAGATCGACCAGTTACATATACAAATGAAAGCAAAATTAAAATTGAATTAGAAAATTCTAAAAATTTATTTAGAAAAAATAATTGGCCAATAATAGATGTTACAAGAAAATCTGTTGAAGAAACTGCTGCTGCGATTATAAAGATTTCTGATATAATGAAAACTAAATGAAAATAAAAATTATCCTCGCATCAAGTAGCGGGGTTAGAAAAGAAATTCTGGAAAAAAATGATATTGATTGTGAAGTTTTCGCTCCTAATGTTGACGAGGATGAGGTAAAAAAATCACTGCTTAAAGAAAAGTGTAGTCCACTTACAATTTCTAAAAACCTTGCTGAATTAAAGTCCACCAAAATTAGTAATAAATTACCTGAAAAAATAGTATTAGGAGCCGATAGTGTTATTGATTTAAATGGCGAATTAATTTCTAAGCCCAAAACTAGAGAAGAAGCATTAAATATTCTTAAAAAATTAAATGGCCAAAAGCACCAATTAATAAGTTCTGTCTGTATATCAAAAAATGGCTCAATGATTTGGAATTTTACTGACTCCTCCAATTTAATAATGAAGCAACTTAATTTGGACGAAATTAAATTATATTTAAAAAAGATAAAGGACAAAGAATTATTTGCATATGGAGTTTATCAAATAGAATCAGATGGAAGATCTTTATTTTCTAAAATCGAGGGAGACGAAAATACTATTATGGGATTGCCAGTAAAACAGATAAAGGAGTATTTAAAAAATTTAAAATGAAAAAAATTTTTATGATTTATGGTCACTACGAGGACAAGTCTTTCAATGCTGCAATAAAAAATACTTTTATTCAAACCGCAGAGGGAATTGGACACACCGTTGACTGTGTAGATCTTTATAAAGAAAAATTTAACCCAGTATTTGCTGGCGAAGAACCCGATGAAATAGTTTTAGATCACCGTAAAAGAATTGAAAATTGCGATATAATTGCATTAGTAGCACCAATTTGGAATTTTAGAATGCCCGCAATCGTGGAAGGCTGGATCGATAAAGTGTTGGCGCCACCTTGGGCTTTTACTTTTAAAAAGCTGGTAGGCAATTATGGATATCCTCTTGGTAAATTGAAAAATAAAAAAGCAATAATATTTTGTACTTATGGTTCTCCAAGACTTGCAATAACTACCTTTTTTTTAAATTTACCTATTAGAAGATTAAAACGTGGTGTTTTTCATATTTGTGGAATTTATAATATAAATTATAGAAGATATTTTGCAGTACCATTTGTTACTGATAAAAAAAGAGAAAAATATTTAGAGGACGTTAAAAAAACTGCATTAAATTTATGAAAAAATTTTTAGTTATAGGAAATCCAATAGAACATTCTTTGTCCCCCAAATTACATAATCATTGGATAAAAAAGAATAATATAAATGCTATTTATGATAAAAAAAAATTAAAAGAAAATGAAATTAAGGAAATAATTTCGGAAATTAAAACAGGAAAAATAGATGGGATTAATGTAACTACACCATTCAAAAAAACAGTAATTTCTTTTCTTGATGAACTAACCCCGCTGGCCAAAGAGACTGAATCAGTAAATACTATCTTTAAAAAAGATAATAAAGTTATCGGCGATAACACTGATGTTGAGGGCTTTGCTCAAAGCTTGGAATATTTAAATTATAATATAAAAAATAAAAAAATATTTATTTTGGGAGCAGGAGGGGTTGTTCCTTCCATACTTAAGGCTTTAGAAAAATTAGGAGTAGCCAAGGTTTATATCAGCAATAGAACGAAGAAAAAAGCTCAGGATTTAGAAAGTAATTATAAAACATCTCTAGGTTTAGAAACTTTGGACTGGGGAGAGAGTCCTGATTTTGACATAATTATTAATGCAACAAGCTTAGGATTAAAAAATGATGATAAAATACAATTAGATTATAAAAAACATAAGCCAAAATTTTTTGGTAAAAAAAACTATTTTATGATGTTATTTATAATCCCAGCAAAACAAATTTTCTTTTAAAAGGAAAAGAATTAGGAAATGAGATTACAAACGGTAAAATAATGTTCATATGTCAGGCTCAATTAGCATTTAAAATTTGGCATAATATTTTACCAAAAATTGATAATGAAGCGGTTAAACTACTAGGAGACCAAAGTGATGATTTACAATTTCTTGGCACTAAATTTTAAGGCATATGATTAGAATTGCGGTTGTTGGAGATATCGGTTCAGGCAAAAGTTTTGTTGCAAGACAATTTGGTTATCCAGTCTTTGATGCTGATTTAGAAGTTAGAAAATTATATAAGAAAAGCAGGAAATGCTATTATAAAATAAAAAAAATTCTACCCGATTACATATCTTCATTTCCTATAAAAAAAACAGAGCTTACCAAAGCCATTTTAAAAAATAAAAAAAATCTTAAAAAAATTAATAAGATTATACATCCAGAAATTCGTTTAAAAATGAAAAAATTTCTTAGAAAAAATAAAAATTTTTTTTTTGTAGTGCTGGATATTCCTCTCCTAATTGAAAATAAAATTAATAAAAAAGGTGATATTTTGGTGTATGTTAGCGCCAATAGAAAACTAATAAGCAAAAAACTAAAAAAAAGACCCAATTTTAATTCTAAAATTTTAAAAAAATTAAGAAAATCTCAATTTTCTGTGGATAAAAAAATAAGTAAATGTGACTTTATAATTAGAAATAATTTTAAGCACGATACAACCAGAAAACATGTTAAAAGAGTTTTGCAAAAAATTAAATTAAATGCTCGAAGTAATACTCGATACTGAAACTACGGGATTATCAACAAAGGAAAAACACAGAATTGTTGAAATTGGATGTATTGAATTAAATAATCAAATTCCAACGAATAAAGTTTTTCATGAATATATAAATCCTGAAAGAAAAATTTCAGATGACGCTTTCAAAGTACATGGCTATACAGAAGAATTTCTGTCAAGCAAAAAAACTTTTAAAGAAATAGCGAAAAGTTTTTTAGATTTTATTAAAAATAAAAAATTAATAATTCACAATGCTCCGTTTGATTTATCTTTTTTGAATTATGAATTAAAACTAATAAATGAAAATGAAATAAGCAAGAGTGTTGTAATTGATACATTAGAAATAGCGCGTCAAAAATTTCCTGGCTCTCAAAATTCTTTAGATGCTCTTTGCAAAAGATTTAATGTTGATAATTCAAGAAGAGAAAAACATAACGCGCTATTAGATTGTAAACTTTTGCGAGAGGTTTATATAAATTTAGTTGATCAAAAGGAACCTAAACTAGATTTTAAAAATATGACAATTTCCACGGTCAATTTTTCCAACACAAAAAGCAACAAACCAAAAAAAATAGTTTTACCAAGTAATGAAGAAATAAAAATGCATAAAGAATATTTAAAAAAAAATCTTCCTAAAAATTTTTATAATTAAGATTTTGTTTTCTCATTATACATTTTTTGAAAATCTACTTCTTTTGCTATCGTAATATTTTTCACACCAGCTTTATTAAACAAATAAACAAAAACCTCATAAAGCGTTGGGTATACTTCTTTAGGAACCTCAACTAAAATTATTTTTTCTAAAGCCTGTTTATCTAATGAGGGATTTTCAATTGATATTAAGGCAGTGAGATTTATTTCTGCCAACATTTTATTTTTTATTTCAGTTGGTGGTAAAATTTTTAATATAGTATTTACTTCAACTATTTTTTCTTTAAAGGGTTTACTTTTTATATCAAAATTTAGAGTATATTTTGAAATCTCTTTTTCAATTGTAACAAAAGTTTCTGCGTCCGGTATTTCAAATGAAATATCCTTTATAAATTTTGATACAATTTTATAACTCACTGTTTATCCTTCTCTTCTTTTTCTTTTGTTTCTTCAAATTCACCTTCAATAACATTTGTTTTCATTTTTTTTTTGTTAAATTTTGATGATATAGAATTAATAAAAATTTTTCTTGTAAAAGGTATTATTAATAAAAAACCAATTACATCCGTTAAGAAGCCTGGGATTATGAGCAGTAAAGCAGCAAATGCCAAAGCTGCGCCAGATATTAATTCATAAATTGGTATTTCGTTTTTTATTAATTGATTGAAACCAGACCCTATTGCCTTCAAACCCTCAATTCTTGCAAAAAATACTCCTGTAATAGCTGTAAAGAAAATCAGTAAAACTGTATTTAATGCCCCAATAACTCCGCCAACTTTAATCATTAAATAAATTTCAATTGCGGGAATACCAATTATAAAAAGGAATACAGCGTTCATTTGTCAGCTTATTTTTATTTGCATACTATATCATATAGGTATTATAATCAAAAAAGTATGAGCAGTCAGTTTGGATTTATAGATATAATATTACTAGCCATGTTCGCTGGTTTTATAGTTTTGCGTCTGAGAAATATTTTAGGTAGAAAGACTGGATTCCAGGGCAAGCCAACAAATAGATATTTTCCTAAAGGTATAGAGGTTCTTAAAGACATTGAAAATAATGAAGCTATACGAACCGGAAATGTTGACGAAGAGGCAAAGAAACAGTTTCTAAAAGGTGCAGACATTGCTTACGAACAAATAATTACTTCTTTTGCTAATGGAGATAAAAAATCTTTAAAAAGTTTATTGGGTAAAGACTTATTTAATAGTTTTTCTGAAGTTATAGACAACAGAAAGAAAAAAGAACTAAAATATGAAACGACTTTTATAGGAATTAAGTCATCAAAAATATTAGAGTTTAAGAAAATAGAAAATATTTACAAAGTTACAGTAAATTTTGTTAGTGAAATCATTACTTGTGTTAAGGATAAAAATAATCAAATAATTGAGGGAAATCCAGACACAATTAAGACTGCAAATGATGTTTGGAAGTTTTCAAAAAATATGTGGAGCCAAGATCCTACCTGGTATTTAGTTGAAACCTCAAATAAATAGTGAAAAAAAAAATTATTGCTTCTCTAAAAGATAAACAAGATTGGGAAGCTTTTACAAAAAATATGGGTGATATCAGTGTAAAGGTATCAGATTTACCTAAACAAGGCCATGAGTCCAACATTGTACCAAAACTTGATTTACATGGTTTGTCTTTATCAGAAGCAAATAAAGAAGTTGAAAAATTTATATTAAAATCTTTTAAAAAAGGTATTAAAAAAATTTTAATTGTAACAGGCAAAGGATTGCACTCCAAATCTTATGATAATCCCTACGTTTCAGAAAAATTTAGTATATTAAAAAATGCTGTCCCAGATTATATTTACAAAGATAAAAATTTAGCTACTAAAATAAGCAAAATAGTGCCTGCTTCTATTGAAGATGGAGGGGCTGGCGCAATAAATGTTTTTTTAAAAAAAAAATAATACTTACAAAATAAATTTTGATAAATCTGTATCTTTTGCAAGCTCTCCTATATTTTTAACTATATAATCTTTATCAATTATAATTTTTTCACCACCTCGGTCAGTGGCAGTAAAACTGATTTCATCTAAAACCTTTTCAATAATTGTATGTAGTCTTCTTGCACCAATATTTTCTATACTAGAATTAATTTCTGTTGCTAGCTTAGCAATAGTTTCAATACCATCTTTTGAAAATTCTAAAGTTACTTTTTCTGTTTCTAAAAGAGCCCTATATTGTTTAATTAAGCTATTGTCAGGTTCTTCTAAAATTCTTTTAAAATCATTACTTGTTAAAGCATTAAGTTCTACTCTAATTGGCAATCTACCCTGTAGCTCTGGCAGAAGATCTGATGGTTTAGCTAATTGGAAAGCACCTGAAGCTATAAATAATATGTGATCGGTTTTTATAGGACCATGTTTAGTACTTACTGTTGTGCCTTCTATTAATGGCAGTAAATCTCTTTGAACTCCTTCACGAGACACATCTCCGCCAATTCTATCTCCTCTTGCTGATACTTTATCTATTTCATCTAAGAAAACTATTCCATTATTTTCAGTTGAAATTTTTGCAGTTTTTATAATGGTATCTTGTTCAATCATTTTATCTGATTCCTCAGCAATTAAAATTTCATGAGACTCTTTTACAGTCATTTTTTTCTTTTTGCCCTTTTTCATATTTTTTCCCAACATTTCAGAAATATTAATCATGCCAACATTTGCTCCTGGCATACCAGGTATTTCAAAACTTGGCATATTAGGTGCTTCATTAACTTCAATTTCAATTTCATTATTGTCGAGATCACCGCTTCTTAATCTTTTTCTAAAGCTTTCTCTAGTTGCTACACTAGCTTTATTACCAACAAGTGTATTTAAAACTCTTTCCTCTGCAGCTTGTTGAGCTTTCGCATATACCTCTTTTCTCATTCTTTCTTTTTCGATAGCTATTGCTATCTCTAGTAAATCTCTTATAATTTGTTCTACATCTCTACCCACATACCCAACTTCAGTAAATCTTGTAGCCTCAACTTTTATAAATGGAGCTTCTGCTAATTTAGAAAGTCTTCTTGATATTTCTGTTTTTCCAACTCCAGTTGGTCCTATCATTAAAATATTTTTTGGCAATACTTCATCTTTCATATCACCTTTCAAAGCTTGTCTTCTCCATCTATTTCTAAGTGCTATTGCAACAGCTCTTTTTGCAGCGTTCTGTCCTATAACATAACGATCTAGTTCAGAAACTATTTCTCTAGGAGAAAGAGACGAAACTACAGATTTATCATTTTTGTCTTTAATTTGATCTCTCGAAGGTAAAGAAGTTACATTTGTTTTTTGTTTCATATAATTATATTTTTTCTAAAGTTATATTATTATTTGTGAAAACGCATATTTCCGACGCAACTTGAATTGATTTTTTTGCAATATCTTCTGCTGACATTTTAGAGTCCATTAAGACTTTAGCTGCAGCCAACGCATAATTCCCACCTGAGCCTATACCTATAATACCTTCTTCAGGCTCCAACACATCTCCCGTTCCAGAAATTATAAAACTTTTTTCTTTATCAGCGATTGCCATTAGCGCTTCCAACCTTCTTAAGTATTTATCTGTTCTCCAATCTTTTGCTAATTCAACAGCAGCTCTAGTAAGATTCCCAGCATGTTTTTCTAATTTAGCTTCTAGCCTTTCAAAAAGAGTCAAAGCATCTGCTGTTGATCCCGCGAACCCTGCAATTACATTTCTTTTTTCAATTTTTCTTACTTTTTTTGCAGTACTTTTTATAACTGTATTTCCTAGGCTTACCTGGCCATCCCCAGCAACAACAACATTATTGTCCTTTCTAATAAGAACAATTGTCGTTCCGTGCCAATTTGAATTATTGCTCATAGTGATAGGTTATGTGGAGATTTATTTGATATCTTCAAGGCCAAAAATTCATTTTATTGATATATTCTTGAAATCTTTATATACCCTGTTATTACAGAGGCGCTATATGCCTAGAAAAGCTAAAATAAACAGAAAAACGAAAGAAACCAATATACTCGTTGAAGCGAATATAGATGGTAAAGGCTCATATAAAATAGATACTAAAATAGGTTTTCTAAACCATATGTTAGAACAACTTTCGAAACATTCATTAATTGATTTAAAAATCCAAGCCAAGGGAGATACGCACATAGATCTTCATCACACCACTGAGGATACTGGTATAGCTATCGGTGAATGCATAAAGAAAGCTATTCGCTCATCAAAAGGAATAAAAAGATTTGCCCATTCAGTAATTCCTATGGATGAAACATTAACTAGGGTTTCTATTGATGTTTCAAATAGGCCTTATTTAATTTGGAAAGTAAAATTAAAAGTAGAAAAATTGGGAGAAATGGATACTGAACTTTTTAAAGAATGGTTCCAGGCCTTCTCTCAAGCTGCAGGAATTACTTTGCATGTAGAAAATATTTATGGAGATAATAGTCATCATATAATCGAGTCGTGTTACAAAGGCCTTGCTCGTTCTTTAAGACAGGCATTGGAAATCGACAAAAGAATTAAAAATAGAATTCCTTCAACAAAAGGAACCTTATAAGTTAAAAATGATAATATTCCCTGCAATTGACATTAAAGGGGGAAAGTGTGTGAGACTTTTAAAAGGAGACTTTAATAAGATAACTCAATACGAAAAATCCCCAGTTGATCAAGCTAAAGAATTTTTAGCCTTAGGCCTTAATAACATTCACATAGTTGATTTAGATGGCGCTTTAGACAACAGAACCATAAACGAAAATATTATTAAAGAAATAAGTTTAATACACAAAATTAAAATTCAAGTTGGCGGCGGGATTAGATCTTTAGAACATATAAAAAAATTATTAGATGCGGGTGCTAACAAAGTTATATTAGGAACAGCTGCGATAGAAAGTATAGAATTTTTGAAAAATGCGTGCCAAAAATTTCAAAATAAAATTATTTTATCTTTGGATGCAAGAAAAGGTTACATAGCTTTGAATGGATGGAAAAAGCAAACAACTATCTTAGCTTCAGACTTTGTAAAAAAAATAAATAATATTGGTGTTTCTAGAATAATTTATACTGATATTGACCGAGATGGAACTAAACTTGGACCAAATATAAAAGAAACTTTAAATTTATCCAAGGTTACAAAAATACCAATAGTAATTTCTGGCGGTATTTCTTCATTAGCAGATGTTATAAGTATTAAAAAAAGTAAATTTCCGAATATAGAAGGTGTTATTATAGGAAGAGCAATTTATGATGGTAACATTAAAGTTAAAGAACTTAGTGAGCTAATTTAAATGTTAAAAAAAGAATCATCCCATGTCTTGATATTAATAAAGGTAGAGTAGTAAAAGGGATAAATTTTGTAAACCTTATTGATGCTGGTGACCCAGCTGAACAGGCAAAAATATATAATGATGGTGGTGCTGATGAAATTTGTTTTTTGGATATTACAGCGACCCATGAGGATAGGAATACAATTTTAGAAGTTGTTAAAAAGACTACAGAAAAATGTTTTGTTCCTCTAACAGTAGGAGGAGGGGTGCGTAGTTTAGATGATATTAAAAAATTGCTACTAGCGGGTGCAGATAAAGTTTCAATCAATACTGCAGCAGTTACAAATGAAAAATTAATCAGCGAAGGTGCTGAAAAATTTGGATCACAGTGTATCGTTGTTGCTGTAGATGCAAAGAAAGTAAATAACAATAAATGGGAAGTTTTCACTCATGGTGGTAGAAAAGGTACAGGAAAAGATGTTTTAAAATTTGTTTCTAAAATGGAGTCATTAGGTGCAGGCGAAATACTACTCACATCAATGGATAGAGATGGAACAAAAAAAGGATATGACCTGGATCTTACAAAAAAGGTTTCTAATTTGGTTAAAATACCTGTTATTGCGTCAGGCGGAGTTGGTAATTTAGAACACTTACACGAGGGGTTTAAAATCGGTAAAGCAAGCGCGGTATTGGCAGCATCAATTTTCCACTTTGGTAAATTTTCAATACAAGATGCAAAAAAATATTTAGACTCCAAAGGAATTCCTGTAAGAATTTAATATATGTTTAAAACTTTAGAAGAATTAATTGCTACTATTCGTCAACGAAAAGATTCTTCCGCTGAAGATTCTTACACAAAAAAATTATTGAAAAATAAAAAGTTAAGTATTGAAAAGGTAAAAGAAGAAATAGCAGAACTTATTGATGCTATCGAAAAAAATTCAAATAAAGTTCATGAATCGGCAGATGTTCTCTATCATTTGATGGTGCTTTTAGAAGCAAATGGTATTAAAATTGAAGATGTCATGGATGAGTTAAAGAAAAGACAAAAAT
>MDSW01159794.1_pt1 | contig 13391 bp, 10 predicted proteins | sample 811171 | NCBI WGS metagenome assembly MDSW01 (sample SAMN05326641, study PRJNA326480) | marine metagenome | isolation source: seawater | place: Atlantic Ocean: North West | collected 2012 | reverse complement strand
TTGAGCATATCAATATGTTCTGCAACATCGTGGACTCGCAGAAGATCAATGCCTTCATAGTGCGCCAATGCAGCTACTGCAAGTGTTCCTGCTAACCGCTCGCTTGGATCCTTCCGTCCAGTCAATTGGCCGATCATTGATTTTCTCGAAACACCCCACAGCAGGGCAAATCCCTCCAAGCCTCGCATGGTTTGATGGTGTTGCAATAATTCGATATTATTCTCAAGGGTTTTTCCAAAACCAATGCCGGGGTCGAGCACGATCAATTCTGAAGGATGGCCTGCTGATCTAAGGGCTCGCGCCGTTTCAAGTAATTGTTCACTTACTTCCTGTGCACAATTCGAATAGTTTGGCTTTTCTTGCATGGTGCCCGGGGTGCCCTGCATGTGCATGATGCACACACCACATTGCGCCTCAAGAACAAGATCAACCATCGCTGGGTCTCGAAGGCCAGACACATCATTGACAAGGTCAACGCCTGCTTCGATGGCCGCTCTTGCCACACTTGGCCTTCGAGTATCAATCGAAATGAGGCCATCTGGATTCGCCTTTCTCAATCCTTGAATCACTGGTAGGACTCGCCTTATTTCTTCTTCAGGATCGACAGGATCTGCACCGGGGCGCGTGGATTCACCGCCGATATCAATCCAAGTGGCACCATGCTCCCACATTTGCAAACCAGTTGTGATCGCATGCTCCGTGCTGTTGATTCGACTTGCTTCATGAAATGAATCAGGTGTGATATTGAGCACACCCATGACGTGGTATCCAGAACCTTCCCTTCTGGATATTCCCGCCATTATCTGCTCACGGCGTTCCTGAGTGGGTCCGAAGGTTGCCTCCATGGAGTGCCGACGGTGGCAGAATTGATAAGTTGTGACTTTGAAGTCGACCTATGTCGCAGGGGGGCGTTGGTGATTCGAATCTATCCATGCCTGAACACGATGAGTATGTCGCTGGTGTTGGCGATGAACAAGGCTTGAGGCTCGCTGAGCGACTCATGTCCCGTTTTTCAGTGACAAACAGTGAAGAAATTTTCGAACTGATCAATAAGAAAGCCTACAATGGCGGGATTCTGATTATGCTGATTGTGCTCTGTTGGTGGGTGCTCATCACAGAAGGTGGCGATGATGTGGAATTGGCAACATCCTTCTTGTTCAATCTTAACTACCTCAATGTCGCAATCACTGTTGGTTTATTTGGCCTTATTTCATCAGGATTAACTTCGATTGCAAAGGAAAAAGGACAACTCGTCAACTCCCTCGTCTCCGGTGCCATGCTCATTGTTTGTGGATTCTTCATCATTGAGCCACTCTTCTATGGCCTCACCGGTGATGAAATCAATGCACAAGTTGGGCTTTGGAGATCAAGCCGTCTGCTTGGATTGTTCTTTGGTGTCACTTTTTGTGCTAAATTCCTCGTCGATGCATGGCATTTGTATTGGGTCAAGACGTTCTTGGAGACGAGAGGTCTAATCATTACGAGCAAAGATGACTCTGAACAAGGCACGATTGTTGATGGCGACGTTGTTGAGTGACGACGGTCGCTTTGATGAACGATGAATTGGTGGGTGCACTCATGCCAGGTGAACGACTCGATGTGTTGCGCCTCGGTTATCGCCTTGGCCGTGACCCCCGCATCACGACACATCTGGCGCTGGTGAGTCGGGCTTTAGGTGCAGATCGATTTTTACTTGCAGGGGATGAAGATCCAAAGATGTTTGAAAATTTGGAATCCGTTGCGGACAGGTTTGGCAAGGGGATGACCTGCGAACATGTTCATGGTCCAATGGGTTGGCTGCGGCGCTTTGTGGAAGAAGATGCAGGCGATGGGGAGCCAGGTGTAGCTGTCCATCTCACCATGTATGGTGAGCCATTTCGACAAGCCATCCCTCGGATTCGCAGGGACCGTCCTATGGTGGTCATCGTCGGTGGAGCAAAAGTTCCCGGTGATGTCTACAAGTACAGCCAGTACAATCTGTCGGTGGGCAATCAGCCCCATTCTGAAGTCGCAGCTTTGGCGCTTTTTTTGGACGCATGGCATGGGGAATCAGGCAGCGAAAGGTCGTTCGACGACGCTCGTTTAATCATTCAGCCGACGGCCAGTGGCAAGCGTGTGTTGGATTTGGATCGTGAAGAGGAGTAAGCACTCCCTCACTTGACTTGAGTCATTCGTTTTCAAGCCAATTCAATCCGAGTTTTGATGGTCTCTGGTCATTCAGTTTCAAACCCAATCATTATGGGTGTCCGTTTTCGACCAAAACTGATGTCGGAAGTCGATTTTGGTTCTGGCTCATTCAGTCCCGGCCAAAATCGTCGTGGTGTTACTCAAGCACCTACGTTTCTTGACGCAGCAGATCACTTGACGGGTGGTCAGGCGTTGCCAGAAGGAGCCAGTGGAGATGGTGTGCTCCTTACCGCCGATGGTGGCCGATACACAGGGACTCTGTTTGGCGCAATCGGTCATGGCGAGGGTGAGTTGGTGTTCACCACTGGCATGATGGGGTATCAAGAATCATTGACGGATCCATCATTTGCAGGTCAAGTGCTCACCTTTACTTACCCACTGATTGGAAATTACGGTGTTCACAGCGGTGCTTCCGAATCTAAATCCGTATGGCCTCGTGGTGTTGTTGTTCGTCATGCAATGAGTCAACCAGATCATCGTTTCTCGGTCGGTACTGTCGATGAACTGCTCCGTTCCCATGGCGTACCTGGCATCGAAAATATCGATACCCGCGCCATCACACGTAGGGTCCGTGAACTCGGGACAGTGCTGTGCGTGTTTGGTCCAGTCGAGGATGAAGACCTACTGAAAACCAAATTGGCATCGCTGACTTCACCTGAACTTGAAGACCTCGTTGATGAAGTTTCAATCGACACAGCGGTCGTCCTCAACCCAGGTGCTTTGGATGATCTTGATCGTCCTCTGCCGCGACTTGGAGCTCTGGATTGCGGCATCAAATACAACATTCTACGCAACCTGTGTGAACATTTCGAAGTCGTTTGGTGCCCTCCTGAAACCCCATTTTCAGTGCTTCAAGACGAGTATCAAATTGATGCTCTGTTCTGTTCCAATGGTCCTGGTGACCCCGCTCATCCAGGAAAGGCCACATTGGCAAGGGCAACGCTAGCTGAGGCCGTTCAACACCGTATGCCCGTCATGGGTATTTGTCTTGGCCATCAGCTCATGGGTCTTGCTTCCGGCCTTCAAACCTACAAGATGCGATATGGGCATCGTGGGGCGAACCAACCAGTTGTTGACCTTGTGACAGGTTCAGTCTCAATCACAAGTCAAAATCATGGTTTTGCTGTTGCCGACCCTGATGCAGGTATGCTCGCAGCACACCCTTCTGGCGCTTGCTCTGCTCCCGGAGAAAACATGCATGGTGCTGAGGTGAAGGTTCGATACGTCAATGCCAACGATCGCACTGTCGAAGGTCTTGACCTCGTTGGTCATCCCTCGTTCACAGTTCAATTCCATCCAGAGGCCTGCCCTGGTCCGCACGATGCTGCGCCACTGTTTGGCCGGTTCCGTTCAATTGTTGATGAACACCTTGGGGGTGCTGACTAATGCCACGTCGAGATGACCTCAAGACCATCATGGTGCTTGGCAGTGGTCCAATTAAGATTGGACAGGCTGCAGAATTTGATTTCTCAGGAAGTCAAGCAGTACAGGCGTTAAGGGAGGATGGATACGAGGTGATCCTCGTCAATTCAAACCCAGCAACCATTCAAAATGATCCGGAAATGGCGGATAAAATCTACATTGAACCTTTGATACCCGACACGGTTCGCAGGATTTTGGAAATCGAAAAACCATGTGCACTTCTTGCAGGGATGGGCGGCCAAACCGCACTCAATATTGCCAGTGAACTTGCTCACGATGGGTCACTTGAACGAATCGGTGTCGAATTAATTGGTTCTGATTTGGATGCGATCGACAAGGCTGAGGACCGTGAACTGTTCAACGAAGTGTGCGATTCCATTGGTTTGCCCATTTCTGAAGCAATTGCCTGCAACACGATGGAGGAGGTCATCGCTGCAGCCGAAGAAATCGGCAGTTGGCCAATCTTGATTCGTCCTGCGTTCACACTCGGCGGTCTTGGCGGCGGGACGGCTTGGGATATTGGCCAGCTTGTCGAAATTGCGACATTGGGCCTGCGCAATTCCAGAATTAATCAGGTGCTTATTGAAGAATCAATTCTCGGTTGGCAGGAACTTGAGTACGAAGTGATGCGCGACGGTGCTGACAATGCTACGATTGTCTGTACGATGGAAAACATCGACCCGATGGGTGTTCACACCGGGGAATCAACTGTTGTTGCGCCTCTACAGTCCTTTTCTGATGCAGATCATCAGGTGTTGCGTGACCAAGCGCTGAGTCTCATTCGTGAATTGAACATCAAAGGTGGTTGCAATGTCCAGTTTGCTTTCAATCAATTCACCGGAGAAATTCGTGTGATTGAAGTCAATCCCCGAGTGTCGAGGTCCTCTGCCTTAGCAAGCAAAGCTACTGGTTATCCTATCGCCCGTATGGCGGCAAAGATCGCAGTTGGCTATACCCTTGATGAACTTCCTAACCCAATTACCGGCGAGGGGACAACCGCTGCTTTTGAACCGACATTGGATTACTGCGTGGTCAAGATCCCTCGATGGCCATTCGATAAATTCCGAACAGCTGACAGAACCCTTGGTACCTCGATGAAGTCGACTGGAGAAGTGATGGCTATTGGACGCAACTTCGAAGAGGCCTTCCTCAAGGCTTGGGCTTCCCTCGAACAAGGCTGTGCCCACCCACGTCCGCTGACCCGTGCTGATGAGAGCGAAGGCGATGGTATGGCTGAGCGTGCCTTGACTCAATTACCGGACAACACCCTCGTCGAATGGTGCCGCGTAGCGACCGATCGTAGAATGGGTGCCCTGATCGAGGCCTTCCGTCGTGGATGGTCGGTCGAAAAGGTCCATGAAATCACCCGAATCACTCGGTGGTTCCTCTATAGATTCGAGCATATCGCTCAAACTGAACGTTCAATCACTGATTCGCAGGCCACGCCTGGAGAACTTACTCGGGAGCAACTTAAGGCATGGAAGAGCCTTGGTTTTAGCGACGCACATATCGCAGATGCGCTCTCTGGTTTCCCAGCATCCGGTCCGAAATCATTGCAGCCAGGCTTTGATGAAGAAGCGGTCATGAAGCGTCGACATGCCGTGGGGCTTCACCCGCGCTACAGAATGGTGGACTCTTGTGCTGCAGAATTCGCTGCAAAGACGCCCTACTACTATTCCACATATGAGATCGATGATGAAGTCGGTATCGATTCTCTTCCAAATATGGACGCTCGAACCAAAGAACGATTGGTGACTGTTGGCAGTGGCCCAATCCGAATCGGGCAAGGCATTGAGTTCGATTATGGATGTGTCCACGCTGTGAAGGCTATTCGAGCCGCAGGAAAGGATGCAGTGTTGATCAACAATAATCCTGAAACCGTCTCGACTGATTTTGACACTTCAGATCGGCTGTACTTTGAACCACTCACGTTAGAATATGTCTCTGAAGTCCTTCTTCGAGAGCAGGCGCATGGAATTCTGCTCCAATTTGGCGGCCAAACCGCCATCAATTTGGCATTACCATTGAACGAGCGGTTGCCACTGCTTGCCTCAAAGGGACTTGATCTTTCGATTATGGGCACGTCATGCGATGCGGTTGACGAAGCCAGCGATCGTGAGCGATTCGAAGCCTTTGCCAAGCGAATAGACTTGCAAATGCCGCGAGGGGCAACGGGGACAAGTTCGGATGACGTTCGGGCAGCTGTAAAGCAAATCGGCTTCCCAGTCCTGATACGGCCATCGTATGTTCTCGGTGGAAGAGGTATGGAAATTTTGGCCAATCAACAGCAGTTGGACGCCTACCTTCGTGAAGCATACTTGGCTCCTGACAAGCCTCTGTTGGTCGATGAATACCTTGGCCATGCGACAGAAATCGATGTTGATGCTGCTGCGGATGGAAAGGAAGTCCTCATCGGCGCCATCATGGAACACCTTGAGGAAGCAGGGATTCATTCTGGCGACTCGACATGTTTCATTCCTGCTCAAAACATTCCAGACGCCATGCTCAAACGAATTGAGGAGCAGACAAAGGCCATTGGAATCGGATTGAACATCAAAGGCTGCTTTAACATCCAATTTGCCATTCAAGGCGATCAATTGTACACCTTGGAAGTCAACCCAAGATCATCACGAACCGTGCCGTTTGTGGCAAAGGCTACTGGTTTGCCAATGGCGCGAATTGCAGCGAACGTTACGATTGGTATTCCTCTGTCTGAACAAACCATCCCTCAACGAACAACGGGGCAAGTCTGCGTCAAAGCACCGGTGTTCCCATTCATCAAACTCCGTGGTCTCGACCCAGCTCCTGGTCCCGAAATGAAGTCAACTGGTGAAGTCTATGGGTCAGATGTTTCTGCAGATGTTGCCTATCTCAAAGCGCGAATTGCGACCGAGGTGCCTGTTGCTAGCGATGGCGGTGCGTACCTCACCGTACGAAATGATGACAAGCAACGACTGGTTCCTATAGCAAAAGATTTGGTTGAACTTGGCTTCACTGTCTATGCCACACCAGGAACATGTGATGTGCTTCGTGCTCATGATGTACCGGCCACTGTGGCGTACAGAATCGCTGACAAAAACCACCCTGATGCCCTTGATCTCATGCGCGAGGGGAAGGTCTCATTCATTGTCAATGTCCCAACCGTGTCTGGTGGCGCGGTAAGGGATGGCAATATGATGCGAAGGTTGGCAGTTGAATTGAACATACCCTTTGTCACCACACTGAGAGGTGCAAGTATGGAAGTTGCCGCCATGAAGGCAGCAAAAGCAGGTCCACTTGAACCTCGCCGTTTGACCGTGCATTACTGAGCATCAGCAAGCATCGTATGCATCGATGATGTACTTGGTAAGTGGACTTGTCCACGCCAATTCACTAATGCCAGCTTCGCCCTCGATGTCGTAGATTCTTACGACATCTCGTACCCTTACGTTCCCGTCACTTGAACGGGCAAGAATCGTTGCTGGTTTGACGATTTTTCCAGTGCCATGAGGGTCATATACAGTATCGAGGGCTTCGCTAAGGAACCAATCCGCTTTACCGCCTGGTTCACCGTCGTATGTTTTCTTGACCTTCTTTGGCCCAAACATGCCGCCTGATTTCTTCTTGGTACCAGAAGCCGCTTTTGTCGCCGCCTTCTTTGCAGCGCTTTGCTTGCCTTTTGAGGCCTGCTTCTTTGGCGTGGATTTAGTGTCTGCACTTGCCACTGCTCGGCCCTTGAATTCTTCTTCCATCTCGGAGCGGATCTCTTTTTCGAGTTCTTTACGAATGCTAACTTCGAGTTTTTCGCGCAACTTTGCTTCGATGACTCCAGGGTCGCCTTTTGCCGCTCGGGCGATTGCATCATCGCGTTCATCCTTCATCGCCTGCATCACATTGAGATAGTGAGCAGCAACTTGTATGAGGGACGTCTCCATGGAAGCCTCAAGTTGCATCGAGACAACTGCACTTGAAGAGTCTCGCCACTTTCGCCATTGTAGCATGGTGTTGGCATGAATGTCTGAACCACATTTTGGACAGAAACTTCGCTTTGGTGGTTTCAATACAGGGATCGCACGCATAGCATCAGGGTCAATTCCTTCGTGTTCACCACTTGCAACATCGTGAATGTGAGTGGATGCTTCCATTCCGTTATCCATCGCATCTCGGAACAACCCTTCACTGAGATCAAGCTTTCCTGCTTGGATTAAATCCCATCCATTTGTTCCACGTACAACCGCTCGTACAGCAGCGTTAGCTGCGGGAGATTGCCCCCATTCGTGGTTGGCATAGGCTGAGCCTGCTGACTCTTCCAGTTCGGTACCAAAGGCACCTGCAAGATCGACATCTTCGCCTTCTGCAGGAGCAGCGATGCCAAGGAGAATCGGGTTTGCTCCCTCTTCGACCTTTGCAATCATATCGAATTTTTCTGCCATGGAAAGGTCTTCTCGGTGTCGAATCACTTCCTTGATTTGATTCAAATCGTGACCGGTTGCTGTGATTGGACCTTGGCCAGTGAGGTCGTGACCACATGACAGGCAAAACTTAGCCGCCGCTTCAACACCCGCTTCACAGGTTGGACAGTACACCCCCGCCATGTACCCATATACACGCTCACCTCTTTTCAATGGTGATGGTCAAATGCCGCCATTTTGTTGCGGACTGTATGTCATCTCATGCGACGGAGGCTGTCGCATGGCCCTCAAATCGTGTCAGTTGATGTGTTCAGCACAGGCGTTCAGGAGTTCAACAATTTTCTTTTGGTCCATTTCTGCGAGGATTGGAGCAAGTCTTGGCCCACGCTCTTTGCCCATGAGTGCAGCATATGCTGCTCTGTAGCCTGCTTTTGGAGAGAGTTCCATGTTTTTTGCCGACTGAGGGATTGCAGCACCAATGCTGGTAGCATTCCATTCGCAGTCTTCGAGTGCCTTTGCAAGCGAGTTGAGTACCGAGCGTTCATCATCGTTCAGTTCTGAGAGCGCCGAATGGTTTGGAGCATCCAAAATACTGATTTTCATTTCAAGAGGGAAATGCTTGGAATCAATCCATGCACGCATTCGCGTTAACCGATCGATGAGTGATTGAGTTGGTTGTTCAATGGCTCCTGCGTGTCGTAGACTGTCCCACACAGCATCATCTGTGGTTTTGGTTTGGGCAAGAAGCGCAAGATGCCTGAAGGTGACTGCTGTGGCTTGAGCCACTTTCCCTTCTTCAACTGCGGCCATTCGCATGGCTCCAGCTGCATCTTCAACCTGTACTCGTTGACGCCGACTTAGTTCTTCATTTGCTAATTCTGAGGTGTAATCTCTTGCTGCAAGTCGTTCATATTCGTCTGCAAGGTTCACCAAACTCATCCCAGTATCGAATTCAATAGCCTTGTTTGGTTTTGATTTTGCAACGAGCAGACGAAGGATTTCAGGTGGTACCAATTCGAGCGCTTCAATCGGACCGATGGTGTTTCCTGCAGAGGAGGACATGGCCCCTTGACCCTTCAGGCTGATCCATTCATAGGTCAATGGATGAGGTGCTTCATGGCCCAAAATTTGCACGATTTCTCGCCCAGTTGCGTAGGACCCGCCCGCAGCACCGTGATCTTTACCAAATGGTTCACAGGTGACGCCAATCCAGCCCCACTTGGCAGGCCAATCGATTCGCCAGGGGAGTTTTCCCTCTCCTTTGGAAATGTCTGATGTACCATCAACGCCGTGCGAATCATGCCAATGAACAAGTGGGTATTCGTATCCGGTCACTTTTACTCCGTCGAGTGAACCCTTTGAGTCGAGTGGGCTCCATGGAAACCAATCTTCTGCTAATTCACGCCCTGATATTCGCTCAATAGCTTCACGGATCTCGTCTGCTCTGTCGCATGCAATCTTGGCCAGAGCATCGAATTTCCCGGACTGATACGATTCAAGGTTGTCGATGATTCGTGGTCGGACACCGATTTGTTCTAACGCCTCGAGGAAAGGTTTCAGGAAATGATCACCATAGGTCCATCCCTCCTCAAATCTCTTCCAATCTGGGTTTCCATCTGCATCAGGTGCTGGAATGGATCCAAGTTGGTGCCCAATGAATTGCTCATATTCAGGTCCTAGAAATTCGTAGACTTTTCGCAGTGGGTCTGCGGTATCGACGACAAAAACAAACTCGACATCCAATCCTGCATTTCGAGCCGCTCGTGCGATCATATCGCCTGTGAGGATTTCACGAAGGTGCCCAATGTGGAATTCGCCACTTGGTGTGATTCCGGTTGAAACAATGTGCTTGTCGCCTTTGTGGCTCAACGCCTTCGCTGCGACATCTGCCCAGTGCATTCTTCTTCACCTCAAACAGGGACGGCTCGAATGATACCTCTAAGGGGTACATCTTGAATCTCGTTTCGAGTGGTTTTGTTGACAAGAACAATGGCAAGTCCAACGTCCCCACCCACTGAACGAATCGCTTCAATGGTCTTGCCCATGGTAACTCCGGATGAAAGGACATCGTCAATGATGACCACCTTCTTGCCAGCCACTTTGCCGTACTTGTTGGAGAGAACGCCTTGACCGTCTTCGCCATCGACGTTTCGGAAAATGGTGAACTCAGCGCCCAAGTTTCGTGCAACTTCGTGAGCGAAGGTGATGCCGTTGATGGAAATACCAACGACGGTGTCAATCCCTTCCAGTCCAAGTTCTTCGTCGGCGACATCGGCCATAATCGTGCCAACAGCAGCGATCCGTTCTGGACGCACACCGATGCTTCGCCAACCGATTCGAACATCTGTTGGACGGTCTTCGTTTCCACCTTCAGTAAGCAACCACGAGATGGTGTCTTGCGAGAGTGAAAGTTCATCTGCAATTTGTTGGGAATTAAGCCCTTCTTTCCGCATGCCATAGGCTTGTGCTCTTAGTTCTTCGATGCTGAACACCATACTACTCATGTTGCGCTAAGGTCCCAACCTCATCAATCCTTTGCCCGTTCGCCTCCGATGGCTTCAAGAAAGAGCGGCACAGGCCTTGACGCATGAGCGACTTCGATTACGAGTCCCTACTCGACCGAGCACGAGAGAACATTCCCGAAGAAATCTCTTCGAGGTCGAGGTGGAGATTACCGCCGCCACAAATCCTCATCGAAGGACAGAACACTATTTTCCGTAATTTCAACGAGGTTGTCTCGATGATGGATCGAGATGACAACCACGTCTACCAGTACATTCTCAATGAACTTGGCACCTCTGGTTCTCGTGATGGTCCACGTGCTCGATTCAAGGGTCGTATCCCACCAAAGCGAATCAAGAAGACCATCTCCAACTATGTCAATGCATACATCAAGTGCACTCAATGTGGTGCGCCTGATACTCACTTTGAGAAGCACGATCGAACAACCTTGCTCAAGTGTCAAGCATGCGGTGCGACTCGCCCAGTCAAACTTTGATAAGTCTCTTTTTCTATAGAGAAGAAACACCTTTCCTTACGAGACGTAATGATCGATTTGTTCGGTTTTTTCATATCGTTCACTACAGATTTACGAATGGATAAGATAAATGCAGGCGCCCTTTAGGGCGGTGCATGCGAGTCAGAGCGATACTCCTGTGTTTCTTGGTTGCCACCGTTTCCCTTTCGGGATGTTTTGGCGCTGAAGAAGTGGAAATAGAGGAAGAAGTGGTGATTGTTGAAGATCAGCGGATATTTGTCACAGATAAATACGGCAATGACACCGATGTGGCCCCGCTCAACATGGAATTTCAATTCAGTGATGTTGGTGAAACCGGAAAGGAGCCCAGCATTGGCATCACCTCCAGTGGTTGTATCTTTTTCATCGCCATGGAGAAAGTGATGAGGTCGTGCGATTATGGCGAGGCGTGGGAGGAAACACAAGATCCGGTCCAATGCTCGCCAACCACAAGCGATCCTTATGGATGGGTGGACCCAATTACAGACCGGATTTTCAATGTCCAGATGATTGGACTCGAAACTTCATGGATCTGTTGGAGCGATGATGACGGCGATACATGGCTTGGAAACCCACACGACTCAGGCACGACTCCAATCAATGATCACATCAAATTAGCAAGCGGACCCTGGACCAACACCGGCCCATATGCTGCGATCGGCGCTTTGACGACCAACCTATACGAGACAGCAGTGTACTACTGCTACAACAAACTGGTCGGCATTTTCTGCTTCACCAGTTTTGATGGTGGAGCTACCTTTGAAACGGGTGGGCAGATCATTGGATTAGCGACCACAAATGGAGGTCTGCACGGCGCCATCTCGACGGCCCCTGATGGCACAGTCTACGTCACGCCGCGGGTTGAAACGCCAACCGTGATCGTTTCGAAAGACAATGGCTTTTCGTGGTTCGAACGTTCAATGGGCGAGGATGCAGGGACGCCATACCCAAGAAAGAATTCAGAAGTTTCAGCAGATACAGCCTCAAACGCCTATCACGTTTGGACCGGTGCTGACGAAGGCGTCTACATGTCACGCTCGATCGATTCGGGTGAAACTTGGGAACAGGAGAGCATTAGAATTTCACCCGCAGGTGTCATTTCAACCGTCTTTCCCCAAACCGATGCTGGTGACCCTGGGCGAATTGCCATCACCTACCTTGGAAGCGAAAATTCTGAACTGCTTGGTGAATCAAACATCGATGGAAGTCCTTGGGATGGAAACGCACACTATGCTCCAAACAATGTGACCTACCACCTCTACATCACCTACAGCCTCAATGCTCTTGATGAGAACCCTATTTTCCACACTCAACGAGTGACTGATGATCCTGTTCAGATTGGTTCCATTTGTCTCAATTCAGGCGATTGCAGGGACATTGGAGGTTCAAATCGAAACCTCCTTGACTTCAATGACTTGCATATCGATCGAGAAGGACGAGTCTATGTTGCGTTTGCTGACGGCTGCACAGGTGATTGTGCAACGAATGAGAATGCGAGTGCTGAAGATTCGAGGGATGGAAGAGGCTCAGTTTACTATCTAGCGAGTGGTCCAAGTCTCCTTGAAGCATTTGACCAAATGGATCCACTTCTTGCAACGACCAGCAACGCCCAACCTCACGAGCCTTGTCAGGCAGAACCTTGCAAGCGAACCCGTGAGGATGATCGTGAAGGAACATCAGCATCTTCTGAGGCTTGAACTTCGACTGCTCTACTCATCCATTTTCATTTGCAGATCTACCGCTCCGGTGCCGTGCTGTAAGTGCTCAACCATGGCGGCAACAGCGTCTTCGCCTTCCAATGTGTACCATATGCCCTCAGGATATATGACAGCAGTTGTGCCGAATTCACAAAAGTCAAGGCAACCTGATTTCTGAACCCTTACATCGTGCAAACCCGCATCCTTTGCTGCCCGTTTGATGGATTGCATAAGCGCCAAACTCCCTCGGCGTGAACATGAGGGGCGTGCTGAACCTTCGGGTCGTTCGTGCCCGCAGACAAACATATGTTGTCGATACCCAGGTTCTGTCCTGCCCTTTGGATCGGTAGGCATCGCTTCAATCCTCCATTAAAGCATTGATACGCCGAGCCATTTCGGTATCTTTTTCAGTGATTTTTTCCTCATCATGAGTGAATAATTCCACAACGACATAGCCCCATCCAAGATGGAGATCAGGATGATGATTAACTTCTTCAGCAACCATTGAAATCAGATCGACGAAGTTCTTTGCGGATGAAAAGTTTGGAAATTCGAACTCCCTCATCAAGCGTTGCTCAACAATGGCCCATCCCGTGGGGGCGTCCATTGGTTCAGCCCCATAGATGTGAATCGTCGCTGCCCTTGCTTTCTTTCTCGACCTTTTCATGCAAACTTGAA
>MDSW01046892.1_pt1 | contig 13391 bp, 12 predicted proteins | sample 811171 | NCBI WGS metagenome assembly MDSW01 (sample SAMN05326641, study PRJNA326480) | marine metagenome | isolation source: seawater | place: Atlantic Ocean: North West | collected 2012 | reverse complement strand
GTTAAAATCATTAGACCCTTACACAAGCTATATTCCAGAATCGGAGATAGAAGATTTTAGATTTCAAACAACTGGACAATATGGTGGAATTGGCTCTTTAATAAGACAGGTTGGGGACTATGTTGTCATTGCAGAGCCATATAAAGGTTTCCCAGCTGACAAAGCAGGTCTAAAGATTGGAGATAAAATTATCCAAATTGATGATATCCCTATGAAAAATAAAACCGTAGAAGATGTTAGCAAGCTTCTAAAGGGTGAGCCGGGAAAAAAAGTTAATGTTATAATAGAGCGCTTAGGTGGATCTCAATATGATTTTTCTTTTAATGGAGGCTCAATTAATTTAAATAACCAAACAAAAAACATTGAAATTACCAGAGAAAAAATAAAAATATCTAGCGTCCCATACCATGGCATGATTGATAAATATGGTTATATTAAATTAACTAGATTCACTAGGAATTGTACAAATGAAGTGCGTTCAGCGCTATTAGATTTAGAGTCTAAAAATGAACTGGAAGGGTTAATCTTAGATTTAAGAATGAATCCTGGAGGATTACTAAATGAAGCGATTAAATTATGTAACCTATTCATTGAAAAAGATGTTCTGATTGTGGAAACTAAGGGCCGTAATTCTGATTGGAATAAAAAATATAAAACAAAAGCAAAGCCTCATGACACCGATTTACCCATAATTATTTTAGTTGATCAAGGATCAGCTTCAGCATCTGAAATTGTTGCAGGTACCATGCAAGATCTAGATAGAGGAATAGTAATTGGAAATAAGACATTTGGAAAAGGACTAGTGCAACAAACAAAAAAATTAAATTATAATTCACAATTAAAATTAACTGTCGCAAAATATTATACTCCTTCTGGACGATGTATTCAAGCAATTAATTATTCGAATGAAGATGAAATTCTTCCAGATTCCTTGAGAACTGAATTTAAAACAAAAAATGGCCGTTCTGTTTTTGATGGTGGAGGTGTAGACCCAGATATCATAATAGATTTGGACAGTATTTCTAAAATACTTTATAGCCTTATTAACAAACAACTTATTTTCCAATTTGGAAATCATTACTCATCCTCAAAGGAAAAAATTCCATCACCAGAAATATTTAATGTTTCTGATTCAATTTATGAATCCTTTATAAAATTTGTAAATAATAACGAATTTGAATTTGAAACTATATCAGAAAAAAAGATAAAGGAATTAAGTGAAATATTAGTTGATGAAGGGTATAAAAAAGACTTAATTCTAAATAATACTGATTTAATTAAACAACTGGAAAAAGAAATAGAAAACTTAAAACAAGACGACATTCGAAAATATAAAAAAGAAATTAGCAAACTTATTTCATCTGATTTAATGGTTAGATATTATTATAACAAAGGTAGAATTCAGTCATCTTTAAAAGATGATAAAGCTATAAAGGCTGCTCTGAAATCACTTAAAGACAAGAAAACATACAAGAAACAATTTTTACCAGGAATAAATTTCAATTAGAAGAGGTGAGTAACAGAAGAGTTCATATAAAAGAATAAAAAGACATATTGATTTGATAATTATCAATTATTTTATTACGTTAATTTCAAAAAAATTGAAGGGGCTTTCTTGGTCTAATTTACCACTATTTTTATTTGCTTTTTTTATAAGTATTTCGAATAGCATTTCTGCTATTATGATTATATTTTTTTTTCTTTCTTTTGTCTTTTGTCAAAATAAATATGAAAAAATAAAATATGTAATTAAACAACCTGTTAACCAATCTATATTAATCTTTTTTACATTTATTTTAATATCGTTTTTTTGGTCTGATCAAATATATTTTTTTCAAAGCATATACAAATATAGCATCCTACTACTTATTCCATTTTTGGATCTTTTAAACTTTAAGAAATCCGACAAAAAAACAGCATCTTTTTTATTTATAATTGGCTTAGTCTTTAACATTATTTGTTCTTTTTTTATTTCCAAACTATATCAATTTGGAATATTTGGAAAATTATTTTTTCTGAAAGTTGGGCATTACGAAAATGATTTTTTTTTCAGAGGATTTATTGATCACTCTAGCTTATCCTTATTCATAGCATTTAGCATCTTTATTTTTCTTACTTATTTATTTAATGAAACAAAAAATAAAAAAAATATAAGTCTTTATTTTTTAATCTTCATGTTTGTCTTGTTTCTTTTAAATAGTTATGGAAGAACTGGTTTTTTTACACTAATACTATTACTTCCTGTTTTTTTCTTAATAACGAAACCAAGACAACTGAAAGTTTTTTTTCTTTTCACAATCCCCTTTTTATGTATAGCTATTATTATATCACAACCTTTTAAAAACCGTATTCAAAAAACATTTACTTTTAAAAAAAACTTTATAAGTAATCAGGAAAAAATAGAAAAAGATGCACAATATATGAGTGACTCTTTAGGTAAAAATATTAATTATTGGGTTAAAAAAATTAATGATGACCCTGTATGGAAAAATGAAGTAATTAATAAAACTCCTGAAAACACTATGAAAAATAGATATGAAATTTGGAAGAAATATAAAATTCAAATAATACAAAATCCTATTTTAGGAATGGGCGCGGGAGGTATTGAAAAAATATTAGAAGAAGAAAATTTTATTAATAACCGACCACACAATACCTATATTCTAATCATTACTGAATTTGGTGTAATTGGATTAATATTATTTCTAAATATTTTTTGTGTTCAAATCAAAACTTTTTTCAGAGAAAAAAAAGAAAAAATTCTTCAAATAATCTTTCCTTTATTTTTTTTAACATGTATGTTGATTAATGATTATATAATAATATATAATACTGTCTGTTTTTTTAGCTTATTTTCTTACTTATTATACTCAGTAAAAAACTTAGACTAGCTTCCTTCTTATTCTTTTAGAAAGACCGGCCGTAATCTCATAAGGTATTATGTTTAATGCAGATGATAGGTCAAATATGTTTTGTGTTTTACCAAATAAAATAACTTCATCTCCTTCTTTGACTTGTTTTAAACTCGCTAAATCTATTACACAACTATCCATCGAAATTTCTCCTAATATTGGAAGATTGCAATTATTTCTAAAAAAAGATAATTTTTGATGCCCCCAAGATCTTTTTAAACCGTCTGCATATCCCATAGGAACAATTCCTATTTTCATGTTTTTTTTAGCAATAAAGCTTCTATTGTAACCAACAGAATCGCCTTTTTTAATTGTTTTTATTTGAGATATTGAAGATTTTAATTCCCCTATGCAACTAGTTTTTTTATTATTGAAGCCATAGTATAAACCAAAACCCACTCTAACCATATCAAAAGCTGCATTTGAATAATTAATAACCCCATGTGAATTTAGAATATGAAACTTTATTTTGTATGGCAACCTCTTTTCAATTATTTTTTTCTGAATTTGAAATTTTTCAATTTGCAATAAAGAAAATGCCTTATCTGCTTTATTCTTTGAAGAAGCTAAATGAGAAAAAACTGATTTAATTTTTAAATTCTTTTCATTTTTTATTTTAATTATAGCACTTTTTAATTCACTAGGTAGAAATCCATACCTTCCCATTCCAGTATCTATTTTTAAATGGAAAAATATTTTATTCTTAAATTTTTTTGATTCTAAAATTAACCTGTTTAACATTTCAAAACTGTAAATTGTTGGTTCTAAATTATTTTCAATAATTGGTTGTAAATTATTTAAACCTGGATACATAATCATAATTGAACCGGATATTCCATTATTTCGTAACCTAAGCCCTTCTTCAAAGTCGGCAACAGCAATATTTTTTATCCCCTCTTTTATTATGCTTTTTGCTAATAAAATATCTCCAAATCCATAAGCATTTGCCTTTAAAACAGCTATGATTTCTGTTTGATGACCTATTTTACTTTTTAAAAATTGTATGTTTTTTTTTAAAAAATTCTGATTTAACTCCAGTTTAGTAGAAAAAAATTTATCTAACATCGTTATAACATTTTTTACAAAGTGGTTCATAAAAATTTTTATGACCTAATAAAATTTTACTTCTTTGATTAGTTATTCTATGAGACCGGCTCGCTTTAGAAGAACACTTGCTGCAAACTGCATACAATTTAGTTGTAGAATCTGATATTTTAATTAAACCATCTACGGACTTAAATTTTTTATTTAAATAGTCTTTATTTAATCCTGCAATGATAATTCTGATTCCTAAGTTTTTAACTCTCAAGCAATCTTTAATTATTCTAGGCGAAAAAAATTGAGCCTCATCAATTCCTAAAATTTTAATTCCTTGTAATTTTTCAAAAATTTCTGATACAGAATTGACAACAATTGCAGATTTTTTTCTCCCTGAATGAGTCATTACATTACTCTTATCATATCTGGTGTCCATTTTTGGTTTAATTAGTAAAAAGTTTTTGGAAGAAGCTTGTAGCCTATTTAACAGCTCTGTAGATTTTCCTGAAAACATGCAACCTGTAATAACTTCAATTTTTCCTTTCATTTATTTAACTCTTTTTTACTAACATAGTATTGTAAGTACAATTTAATAAGAAAAGAATTATTATAATTATTTACAAAAAAAATAATTAAATTCGATTTATCTTAATGGAAGAGTTTTAAAATGCTAAATATCATTCCAACACCTATCGGAAACTTAGAAGACATTACTGTTCGATCTATAAAAACATTACAAAACTCCGAATTAATAATCGTAGAAAGCTTTGAAAAAAGTAAAAAATTATTTAAAAAATATAATATCTCAGCGCCTATAGTTGTAAACAATGTATTTAATGAATCAAAAAAGTTAAACTATATTATTAACAAGATTAAATCAGTTAAAACTGCATGTTTAATATCAGATTCTGGAACCCCGGGAATTTCAGATCCCGGTTTTTTAATTATCAGAAAATGTCTTGAATTAGGAATTCCTGTATTTTGCCTACCCGGACCAACTGCATTAATTCCAGCAATAATTCAATCTGGATTTTCAAGTGATAAATTTGTTTTTGAAGGTTTTTTGCCTAAAAAAAAAGGTAAGAGAAAACGTTTAGAAATTTTATTTAAAGAATTAAGAACAGTAATTATATATGAATCTCCACATCGGATTTTAAAAACTTTAGAAATATTCCAAGAATATATTCCAAATAGAAAAATAGTTGTAATAAAAGAATTAACTAAAATTCATGAAAAATTATATAAAGGAAATATAAATGAAGTCCTACAACAATTAAAGTCATCTAATTTGAAAGGGGAATTTGTAATTATTTTAGAAGGTAATCATGTATAAACAAAAACCTATTATTATTGCAGGTCCTTGTAGTATTTCTTCAAAAAAAGAAATAGATAATACTATAAAGAATATTTATCAAGAAATTGATTACTTCAGATGTGGCATTTGGAAAGCAAGAACTAATATAAATGATTTTAAAGGGATTGGAAAAACAGGGCTTAGCTGGCTCTCCGAATCGCAAAAAAAATACAAAACTCCCATTGCAATAGAGGTTGGAACCCCAAAACATGTAGAGCAAGCTCTTCAAAATAATATAACAATTTTTTGGATTGGAGCTAGAACAACTGTAAATCCATTTTATGTACAAGAGATTTGTAATAGTATTCGTGGAGTTGATGTTGAAATCTGGATAAAGAATCCTATTCACGCTGATGTTAATTTATGGATTGGGGCAATCGAAAGATTCAAAAGAATTGGCATTAAAAAGTTAAAAGCTGTTCATCGTGGGTTTTTCTCTTTAGAAGAAAAAAAATATAGAAACCCACCTATGTGGGATTTAATTAAACCGATACAAAAAAAATTTCCTAATCTAAAAATTATTTGTGACCCTAGTCATATTGGTGGTGAAAAAAGTTTATTACAATCTATTTCTCAAAAAGCTATTAATTTCGGGCTAGATGGCCTAATGATTGAAACTCACTCTTATCCAAAAAATGCCTTAAGTGACTCCAAACAACAAGTAAATTGCTCTGAATTTAAAAATTTAATAAAAAATTTAAATTTTTAAACCAATTAACATTCACGCCCCACCTGTTTATGTAAATTTCTAGACAAATCCATTAATTTTGAAAATCTATTTAATTCTGTTTTCTTTTCTTCTTCACTATTAATAGTGGGTATTTTTTCTAAAATTTCTTTTGTTATATCTGAAATCCTTTTTAGTTTAAATCTAATTAATCCCTCTTTAACTAAGCTAAATAAAATATCTTCCTCTGTTTTAACCTTTATGTTTTTTATAGACCAGTCATCCATTTTATATTTTTCACTGATTAAATAAGTTGTTATTCTAGATATTTCAATATCGTGATGATTAATAAAGTAATCTTTATTTATAGATTCATCTTTTTTAATTGCATTTTGATATTCAATTAATATTTTAGAAAAGACAGGAAATGAAACTGGAATTCCATCTAATTGTAATTCTTGTAAAATCATTTTAGCAACTTGTAATTTTTGATTGGAGTTAATTTGTACAAATTTTTCTCCATGATTTAATAACAATTTAAATAAAAACTTCTCTTCTTGACAAGGCTCTAAATAATTTTCTTTGTGTTTTTCATTAATCAAATTACTTTTTTTATCCTTTTTTTTATGTTTTTCTAAATCTTTAATTAAAATTGTAGTATCTATATTTAAAATTTTTGAAGCTTCTTGAATATATATTGTTTGATGAGTTAAATCTGGAACCAAAGAAAGACTATTTATGATTCTTTTCACTAATTTAATTTTATCCTCCGGATTAGATAAATCAGAATATTGTGATGACACAATAAATGAAATAAAATCTTTTTTATTCTCATTAAAATATTTTTCTAATTCTTCTTTGTTCTTATTTTTGGAAAATGAATCTGGGTCCTGACCTTTTGGTAAGTTAATAACATTAACAAACATATCCTGCGTTAATGCTACATCTATAGCCCGGTATGTTGCTTGCAGGCCGGCCGCATCAGAATCAAATAAAATAGTAATAGTATTTGTGAATCTTTTTATAAGTCTTATTTGGCTTTCGGTAATAGCTGTTCCTGAAGAAGCAACAATATTCAAAATTTCTTTTTGATGTAAAGAGATCACATCCAAATAACCTTCAACTAAATAACAATTATCTTTTTTGATAATTTCAGTTTTTGAAAAATTTAATCCATATAAAACTTTACTTTTTTGATAAATTATAGTTTCTGGAGAATTAATATATTTAGCTGTTTTTTTATCATCAATTAATATTCTTCCACCAAAACCTATTATCCGACCACTAAGACTGAAAACAGGAAACGTAATTCTTCCATTGAAACGACTAAATATATGTTGCCCATCTATAAAAAGACCTGATTTAATTAAAATATCTTTTTTAAAGCCTTTTTTAATCAATGAATCATACAACTCTCTACTGCCCTTTGGCACATAGCCTATTTTAAATTTTTCTATAATTTCTATATCTAATCCTCTAGAAATTAAATAATTTAAAATCTTATTATTTTTTTCATAATTTAACTCTTTTGTAAAAGTTTTTACCACAAAATCTAATAATATAGAAATCGATTCTTTTTCATCTTCTTCCTGTTGGTTATAAGAATTATCTTTGGTTTCTATAATATCAATATTATACTTTTTTGCCAAATATTTTATTGCTTCCGGATAAGAGCAACCATCATGTTCCATTAAAAAAGAGACAACATTCCCACCTTTACCAGAACTAAAATCCTTCCATATTCTTTTAGAAGGTGAAACAATAAAAGATGGTGTTTTTTCATCTGAGAAAGGGCTAAGACCTTTATAATTCGCTCCCGCTTTTTTTAATAAGACAAAATCTCCTATGACATCTTCAATAACAGAAACATTAAATACCTCTTCTATGGTTTTTTTTGAAATCATTAAATTATTTTTTTCTAACTAAAATAAAATGTATTAAATCTATTAGAGTGTCTTTATATTCAGATTTTTTAAAAATATTTAAATCTAAAATAATTTCTTTTTCTAAGATTTTCATTTTTTCGATAGCAAAATCAATACCTTGATATTTTTCAACTAGTTTTTGAATATAATATATCTCTTCATTTTTGATTTTATTTTTTTTTAATATGCGAAACACTTTTTGTCTTTCTAAAAATGATATCTTTTTAATTGTATAAAGTAATGGTAAGTTAATTTTACTTTCTTTTAAATCATTTCCCATAATTTTTCCTGTAACAGAAATGTTAGTATAATCTAAAATGTCATCTTTAATTTGAAAAAGAGTTCCTATTTTTAAACCTATCTTATATAGTTGTCGTATTCTTTTTTCAGAAGATATATTATTTGATATTGCTGCCAATTGAAAACAACAACCAAATAATGAACCTGTTTTATGTTTCACAATACTATAATAATCCTCCTCCGTAATATCCAAATCTCTAGACTTTTGTATTTGGAAAATTTCTCCTTCACTTATTTTTTGAACGGCCATTGAAGTATATAGTAATATATTAACATCCTTATCTTTCAAACCAAAAGCTAAACCCTTTGATAGTAAAAAATCACCTACTAAAACAGCAATTTTATTTTTCCATAAATTATTTACAGAAAATTTACCTCTTCTGAAATTTGCATCATCAACAACATCATCATGAATCAATGTTGCTGTATGTAATAACTCTATTAAAATACATGAAGAATATGTTTTCTCATTAACTTCTCCAATCAATTTTGAAACTAATAGTATTAAAATTGGCCTAATTCGTTTACCTGGATTTTTTAAAATATAATTAGAAATGGTTAAAAGTAATTTAACATCTGTGTTCAAAGACTTTTTATACTTTTTGTCAAAAATATTAATTTCTTTTTGTATCGATTTAGTTATTTTTTTTAGCATATATCCATTGAATTTGCTAATTGACCACAAGCAGCATTCACATCCTCTCCTCTGCTTCTCCTTAAATTAACTATAATATTTTCCTTTTTTAAAATTGACATAAATTCTTGTGTTTTTTGATCAGTAGATTTTTTAAAATTAGATTTATGAACTGAATTATACTCTATTAAATTAATTTTAGACGGAACTATTTTAGAAAATTTGATTAAATCAAGCGCATCATTTACAGTATCATTAAAATCCCTTAACATGACATATTCATATGTAATTTTAGTTTGTGTTTTTTTAAAAAAATAAATTAATGATTCTTTTAAATTATCTAAATCATTAATAGAATTGATATCCATAATTTCACTTCTTTTAAAATTATTAGCTGAGTGTAGAGATACTGCTAAATTTATTTTTAAATTTTCATCTGCTAATTTTTTTATCATTTTTGACACTCCAACAGTAGAAAGAGTAATCCTTTTTGAAGACATGTTGAGCCCGTCTTTGTTTGTTATGTGTTTAATTGACTTAACTACATTTTGATAATTCACAAGAGGCTCTCCCATTCCCATATATACAATGTTGGTTAGTCCCATTTTATATTCTTTTTGCGCCTCTTCCATCATTAATGAAACTTGATCAAATATTTCATAAGACAAAATATTTCTTTTTCTTTTCATTTGTCCTGTGGCACAAAATTTACAAGAAAAACTACATCCAACTTGCGAAGAAACACAAGCAGTAATACGATTTTTTTCTGGTATTAACACTCCCTCACATTTATTTCCATCAGATAATCTAAATAAAAATTTAATCGTGCCATCCTTACTAAATAATTGAGTTTCTTTTTTTATATAAGTTATAGTGAAATTGTTATCTAAATATTTTTGAAAAGGTTTAGAAATATTAGTCATTTCATTAAATGATTGAACTTTTTCTCTCCAAAGCCATCTATAAATTTGAGTAGACCTATATTTTGGCTCTTGATTTTCTGTTAGCAAAACTTCTAATTCAGAAAATTTTAACTCTCTAATGTTTTTTTTCATAAGTAACTTTTATAAAAATAACTAGATTTTAAGAATTTATAATCTTTTTTGCCAAAAGCCAATCTTCTTTATTAGTAATTTTAATATTAATTTGTTCACCTTTTATTAAATTAACTTTATTAACACTTTCTTCTATTAAAGAAATATCATCTGTTTTATTATTATTGTTTTTTTTATACGCATTCTTAATAATCTCTCCCTTAAAAATTTGAGGAGTTTGAGTAAACACAAAACTTGATCTATTTACTGATTTAGTTTTATCGCCCTTTTTAAGAAAAATTCTTATTGAATCTTTCGGTATTAAAATAGGTGCAGAATGTCCTTTTTTAATAGCCGAATTAAAAAGTTTTTTAATTAATTTTTTGCTAATGAAAGGCCTAACCCCGTCATGAATCGTTACAATATCATTTTGATTTATTTTTAACTTAAGCAATGCGTTTTTAACTGATTCATACCTGGTTTTTCCTCCAAAAAATATATTATGTGGTAAATTAAAATGATACTTTTTACAAATACTTTTCCAGTAATTTATTTTTTGTTTTGGCAAAACAACCGACAAAATACTATTTTTATCAAATTCATAAAATTTGATTAAACTATGCATTAAGACAGGCTTTTCTCCTAAAACTAAAAACTGTTTTAAAATATTAGTTCCCATTCTTTTTCCTTCCCCAGCTCCTAATATTATCACAAAATGTTTTGTTGACATCTATAATTAAAGTATTAGCATACAGTCTCCGTAACTTAAGAATTTATATTTTTCTTTTATTGCTTGTTTATAGGCCTCCATTAATAAGTCATGTCCAGAAAATGCAGCTACAAGCATCATTAAAGTAGATTTGGGTGCATGAAAATTTGTTACCATACAATTAGCAATTCTAAAATGATAATTAGGAAAAATAAATTTATTAGTCCAGCCATCAAATGGTTTTAATTTATTGCTAGTAGAAACTGATGTTTCTAGCGCCCTAATACAAGTCGTCCCTATTGCACAAATTTTTCTGCGATTTTCTAATGCGTTATTAACATCAATAGATGTTTTTTCAGGTATAAATAATTTTTCTGAATCCATTTTGTGTTTTGAGAGATCTTCCACTTCTACAGGTTTGAATGTGCCCAAGCCGACATGTAATGTAATTTCGCTTAACTGAATTCCTTTTATCTCTGCCCTCTTAAGTAAATTCTTACTAAAATGCAAGCCCGCTGTTGGCGCAGCAACGGCCCCTTCAACTTTTGCATAAACAGTTTGATATCGCTCTATGTCATTTTTGTCAGGCGATCTATTTAAATATTTTGGAATGGGTGTTTCACCCAATTCTTTCAATTTATTTCTAAATTCCTCATAATCACCATCGAATAAAAACCTTAGGGTTCTTCCCCTGGATGTAGTGTTGTCAACAACTTCTGCCACTAATGAAAAATCATCTCCAAAATATAATTTATTTCCTATTCTTATTTTTCGAGCAGGGTCAACTAAAACATCCCACAAACGTATTTCACTATTAAGCTCTCTTAGTAAAAAAACTTCTATTCTAGCCCCTGTTTTTTCTTTATTACCATACATTCTAGCAGGAAAAACTTTAGTATTATTTGCAACAAACATATCCTGATCATTAAAATATGTTAAAATATCTTTGAACATTTTATGTTCAATTTTTCCTGTTTTCCTATCAATAACCATCATTTTTGACTGATCCCTTTCTATATTAGGTTTCTTTGCAATAAGTTTTTCCGGCAAGTCGTAATTAAAATTTGATAATTTATATTTCATGTTTTTTAATTAAATGTGAAGTTTTCAAATATACAAAAATATGTGAGTTGATTTTTTATTTAGACCTCATCTAACATTATTTTAAAAGTTTCTAAATCTAACGCAGAGTCTAGATGATTTTTGCCTATAGCTAATCTCTTTAAATTAAATAAATAGGCTCCGCATTTTAAATGAGTTCCTATATCATGAGCCAGCGACCTAATATATGTTCCCTTACTACATATAACTTCAAAATCTATATAGGGAAGATGTATTTTTTTTATAACGAGAGAATAAATATGAATTAATCTCGATTCTAATTCAAAACTCTCATTATTTCTTACTTTTTGGTAAGCTCGTTTTCCATTAATTTTTAGAGCAGAATATTTTGGTGGTGTTTGATTTTGTAATCCAAAAAATCGTTCACTTAATGCCATGATTTGATCACTTGAAATGTGTTTATAGTCTTTTTTATTTTTCTCTTGTGTCTCTCTATCAAAACTATCAGTAGAAAAACCTAATTTAATAGTAGCTAGATAAGTTTTTTTTAAATTTTGAAATTGCCGTAATTCTTTTGTTTTATTTCCTGTACAAATAATAAGAAGACCCGATGCTAATGGGTCAAGTGTACCTGCATGCCCTACTTTTAATTTATGTAAACAATATTTTTGTTTTATAAGCCCTCTTATTTTTTTCACAACATCAAAAGATGTCCAATTAAGAGGCTTATCAATTAAAATAATATCATTTTTCATGATAAAAGATGAAATAAAAATGCGGATGTAGATATACAAAAGCAATATATGCCAAAATATTTTAGCTTACTCTGGTCTACAATTTGAATCATCCACTTACAACACAAAAGACCAATAAAAAAAGCTACTATAAAAGCTATTATAATAGGTATTAAGTTAAATTCTACTAATTGCAGACTAGATAAGTCTTTAATTGATTTCCCCAAAATTATAGGCAAACAAATTAAAAAAGAAAATGTTGATGCTTCTTTTTTAGTAGCACCTAATAAAAGAGCACAACAAATTGTTGCCCCTGATCTAGAAATTCCAGGCAAAATAGCAATAGCCTGAATCAAACCTATAATTAATGCTGCCATCAATGTGATTTTTTTTGTTTTAATTTTAATTTTCTCTGTAACGAAAAGTACGAATCCGGTTATCAAAAACATGACTGCAATAAATATTAAATCCCACCCTTGATTATATTTCTGTTCTATAATTTGATCAATGTTGAATAATACCAAAATAGCAACAGGAATTAAAGAAACTATAATAGTTATTATATAATTTTTTGATTCTAAATTATTTTTAAATAGTAATTTTTTTAATTTTTCACGAAAGACAAAAATAATGCTTAAAGCTGTTGCTAAATGTAATATAACCGTTATAAACGCTCCTTCTTTTTGAATAGCAGCATTACCCATAAGATGTTTCATGAATTCAATGTGCCCACTACTACTAACCGGTAAAAACTCTGTTACCCCTTGTATAATTGCTAAGAATATATATTCAATATATTCTTTCATTTTTTTATCATAATTGCAATACCCGACATGATAAAAGAAATAATAATAATAATAGGAGCTATAATTATTCTTCTAGTTGAAAATATTTCTGGATTAAATTCTGAGCCTAAAGTACCCCCGCCAGACATTAATAAAAAGCCTGAAACTAATAAAAGGAGAGAACAAATGAGAATGGTATATTTTTTTTTATTAAAAAGAAAAAAATTCGTCTTTTTT
>MDSW01161992.1_pt1 | contig 13393 bp, 14 predicted proteins | sample 811171 | NCBI WGS metagenome assembly MDSW01 (sample SAMN05326641, study PRJNA326480) | marine metagenome | isolation source: seawater | place: Atlantic Ocean: North West | collected 2012 | reverse complement strand
TTTACCGATTATAATTTCAGCTAAATTTGATACCTCATTCATCTTTGCTTGCCATTCCGCATGTTCTACTGAAGCTGGCCTTGGCTCTTTTCTCTCAAGATAATAAGCTTCTCTGTAAACAAACATTACTACATCAGCGTCTTGCTCAATAGATCCAGATTCCCTTAAATCTGAAAGTTGTGGTTTTTTATCATCTCTTTGCTCAACTGCTCTGGAAAGTTGTGACAATCCTAAGACAGGTACAGCTAACTCTTTAGCAAGCGCTTTTAATCCTTGGGTTATTTCGGATATTTCTTGAACACGTCCATCCTTAGTATTTGATGCCCTCATTAATTGAATATAGTCAACAACTATCAAGTCTAATCCGTAAATTCTCTTAATTCGTCTTGCTCTATTACTTAAAGCAGCAATGCTAATCGCTGGCGTCTCATCAATAAATAAAGGTAATTCTGAAATATTTTTGGAAGTTTCAATAAATTTATCAAATTGTTCATCAGAAATTTTTCCTCTTCTTATATCATTAGATTTTATTCTTGATTGCTCTGCCAAAATCCTAGTAGATAATTATTCAGAGGACATTTCTAGTGAAAAAAAAGCAACTGTAGATTTTTTTTTACCGTCTTGAATTTTTCTTGCTGCATTGAAAGCTATATTGGTAGCAAGAGCTGTCTTACCCATTGATGGTCTCCCTGCTATAATAATTAAATCAGATTGATGAAGGCCGCCAAGTCTGTCATCTAAATCACGTAGACCAGTTGGAACACCTACAATGCCTTCTTCATTTTTATAAGCATTAGATGCCATCTCTATTGTTAATTTCATAGCATCATCGAATTTAATTATTGATGAATTAAATGAACCTTTCTCAGCTAAATCAAATAACAATTTTTCAGAATTTTCAATAATTGATTGACCACTAGTATTCAAATCATTTAACTTTGCTACATCGATAGTGGTTTCAGATATCTTTATTAATTCTCTTCTTACAAACATATCATAAATAATTTTAGAATATTCAATCGCCTGTCTTACAGAGGAAGAAAATTTAGTAATCTTTACCAGATATTCTGGAACATTAATTTCATCTTTTTCATTTTCAAAATAATTCTTTAAGGTAATTGGGTTTGCTAACATTCCTTTGAAAATTAAGCTTTCTATTGCAGAAAAAATTTTTTGATGCATTGGATCATAAAAATTTTTACTTGAAATTATTGTGTTAACTTCATCAAAAATTTCATTCGTCAGCAATATTGATCCAATTACAGATTGTTCAGCTTCAATATTATTCGGAAGTTCTTTGAAATTATTATTTATTATTGAAAAATTTTTTTCCATTAAAATAATAATATAATTATAAAAGGATAAAATTGTATCTAAATAATGTTATGGGGATAATATTGTATAATTATTGAATTGTTTCTGCAGGTATAACTTGGATTTTTATTTGAACTTGAACTTCAGCGTGAAGATCAATGTTCGCCTTAAAAATTCCTAGAGTTTTGATATCATCTTTCAGTTGTATCATAGAAGGTTTTATCTCTAATTTGTCTTCCTCTAGTATAATTTTAGAAATTTCAGTTGGTTTAACTGATCCATATAATTCTTTATTCTCAGTGCTAAGTTTTTTTATTGTAAATTGTTTGTTTTTTAGTTTTTCGTATATTTCTTTTGCTAATTTCTTCTTCTCTAAATCTTTTTTACTTAATTCTGATTTTAATTTATCAACTTCTTTAATATTTTCTTTAGACGCAAACAAAGCCTTTTTTTTTGCAATTAAAAAATTTCTAGCATAGCCTCGCTTGACACTAATAACTTCACCAATTGAACCCAATTTTTGAATATTTTCTAAAAGAATTATTTTCATTAAATTAATCCTAAATTTCGAGCTCTTTTAATTGACAATGATAATTCTCTTTGTTTTTTTTGACTTACATTTGTGATTCTTGAAGGCAATATTTTGCCATTTTCGGAAACATATCTCTTAAGAAGTTTTATGTTTTTGTAGTCAATTACAGGTGCTCCTTTTAATGATAGAGGACATTTTTTTTTGAATTTGTATTTATTAGGTTGGAATATACTTAATTTCGCAAAGTTACTTTGAGACTTTTTTTTATTATTTCTTTTTTTTTGCATTAGTTATTACTATTTTTTTTTACTATTTTTGATATTTCGCCCTCATCTTTATCTTTTCCAGAAAAATAATTAGTTTCTAGATCAAATTTTTTGACCTTTACAGTCATATATCTTAACAAATTTTTATCCATTCTTTCATTCTTTTCAAGATCTTGAATTAAACTTGAAGGACCCTTAATTTTGAAATGAATATAATTTCCCTTTTTATTTTTTTTAATCAGAAAGGCTAAATTTAGTAGCCCCCAATTTTGTGTTTGCACAATTTCACCTTTATTTTTTGTTACAATTGAAGAATATTTCTCAGTTATTTGTTTTAGTTGTGAGGGACTTGTATCCTGTCTTGCAACAATCGTATGTTCGTATAAGTTCATAATTATTATTTAATAAAAAATGAGGATATACTATTATAATTCTTTAATTACAATACAAAAAACTTAAATATATCTATATGTTTTCTCTAATATTTCCAGGTCAAGGCTCTCAAACGGTTGGCATGTGTAAAGAATTTTATGATAAGTTTGACCAAGTCAAAAATATTTTTAGAAAAGCTGACGAAGTTTTAAACTTTCCAATCACAAAGTTAATTATTGAAGGCCCAAAAGAAGAATTAGATCTAACCGTAAATACTCAACCTGCAATATTTTTAGTTGGATATTCAATATTTACAATTTTAACTGATGAATTTAAATTTGACGATAATAAAGTAAAATATTTTGCTGGACATTCATTAGGAGAGTATACTGCTTTAAGTACTGCAGGTTTTTTAAGTTTTGAAGAAACCTTAACAATCTTAAAAAAAAGAGGCAAGGCGATGCAGTCTTCAGTTCCAAAAGGAGAAGGAGGTATGATTGCAGTTCTTGGTTCCAAAATAGAATTTGTTGAAAACTTATTAATGGAAAACCAATCTAAATACGAATGTTTTATTGCAAATGATAATTCAGAAGGTCAATTAGTTTTGAGTGGAAGAATAGAGGATTTAAAAAAACTTAGTTTAGATTTAAAAAAAAATTCAATAAAAAATATTTTTTTACCTGTGAGTGCGCCTTTTCATTGTAAGCTGATGAACAAAGCAACAACTATAATGAAAACCGAAATAGAAAAACTAAACTTTTTATCACCGAAAAAAAATCTTATTTCAAATGTTACTGGAAAAATGACGAATGAGGTTTATGAAATTAAAAATCTTTTAATTCAACAAATTGAGAGTAAGGTTAAATGGAGAGAAAGTATCAAATATATGATAGACAATGGTATCAAAGATTTTATTGAAATTGGACCTGGTAAAGTTTTGTCAGGACTTGTTAAAAGAATAGATCGAGGAGTAAAAGTTAGTGCAATAAATAATGAAGAAGATATAAATATATTAAAAAATACCTATGGATTTTAAAGGAAAAAAAATTTTAGTTACTGGGGCCACAGGAGGAATAGGTGGAGAAATTGTGAAAAAATTTTTATCTTTAAACGGAACAGTCTTAGGAACAGGAACTAATTTACAAAAACTTAATAATCTCAAAGATAAATATCCTAATTTAATAACAGAGCAATTTGATATTTCGCAACATAATAAAATAGAGCAATTTATAGATAAAGTTTTTTTAGATCTTGGTGGTCTTGATATTTTGATAAATAATGCAGGTATTACAAAAGATAACTTGTCCTTAAGAATGAAAAATGATGAGTGGCAAAGTGTAATTAATATCAATTTAACTTCGACATTTTACTTATGTAAAAGTGCAATTAAAAAAATGCTTAAAAATAAATTTGGACGAATTGTAAACATAACATCAATTGTTGGACATACAGGGAATATTGGGCAAAGTAATTACTCAGCATCTAAAGCAGGAGTAGTATCTATGTCAAAAAGTTTAGCCATAGAATATGCAAAAAAAAATATTACAATAAATTGTGTTTCTCCTGGTTTTATAAAAACCAATATGACTGATAAAATTTCAGATCAATTTAAATCTGAACTTTTATCAAGGATTCCAATGAATCGTCTTGGATCTGGTGAAGATGTTTCAAATACTGTTGCCTTTTTATCATCAGATGAATCTTCATATATAACTGGTGAAACTATACATGTTAATGGAGGCATGTATATGGCTTGACAAAGGTAATTATTAATTTATAGACAAAATTAGAACAAAAGGATTAAGATGTCAGAAGAAGTTTCAAGCAAAGTAAAAAAAATTGTGGCAGACCACTTGGGTATCGAGGAAGCTAAAGTGACAGAAGAGGCTAGTTTTATAGATGACTTAGGAGCTGATAGCCTGGACACCGTAGAACTTGTTATGGCTTTTGAAGAAGAGTTTGGATCTGAAATTTCCGATAGCGAAGCAGAAAAAATACTTACTGTTGGAGATGCAATTAAATTTATTGAAAGTAAAAGTAATTAAATTTTATTTAGGATGTCTCTCAAGACAGATGGATTTATTTTTATATTTTCATCACCATCTGGGGCTGGCAAAACAACTCTAGTAGAACTAGTTTCACAAAAAAAGAATTTTATTACATCGATTTCTCATACTACAAGAAAACCAAGAAGTAACGAAGTTAATGGTAAAGATTATCATTTCGTTGACCATAAAAGATTTAAAGATTTAATCGAACAAGATGAATTTCTAGAATATGCAAAAGTATTTAATAATTATTACGGAACATCAAAAAAGCCTGTAATTCAAAATCTATCAAATGGGAAAAATGTTTTGTTTGATATTGACTGGCAAGGAAGTAAACAAATTAAATCCCAAAGCTTAAATTTTAACATATTTTCGTTTTTCGTACTGCCACCCAGTAAAGAAGTTTTGTTTGAAAGACTTTCAAATAGAGACATGAAAGATAAATTAATTGCATCAGAAAGAATGAAAGAATTTTATAAAGATACAAAACATTGGGTAGATTACGACTATGTGGTAATTAATGATGATTTAAATAATTGTTATAGTGAGATTTTGAATGTAGTAGAAAATGTTATTTTTTCAAAAAAAAAAATTACTTTTGATAAAGAATTAATAGAAAGGCATGTAGAAAAATTAATTTCTTAATTTTTCTAATTCAAGTGCTAAGCTAAAATAAGTTTCAGGACTTAAATTTTGCGGCCTCATATCTAAATCTATATTGAGCTTCTGAATTAATTTAGAGTTATTATTAAAAAAAATTGCAAATTGTTTTTTAATTTTTTTTCTTCTTTGATTAAAAAAAACTCTAGTAATTTTTTCTAATGAACTAGGATTTTTAAATTTCACCACGTTTGTTTTAGGAGTAAAAATTAACAATGTGCTTTTAATTTTTGGTTTAGGAAAGAAAGAATTTGGACCTATTTCGAATACCCTTTTTACGTCAAATTTCCACTTAGTTAAAATTGATAATCTACCATAGCTTGAAGAATCAACATTAGCTACAATTCTATCTGCTAGTTCTTTTTGAAAGAGAAAGATTAACATTTTAAATTTTAATTTTTCATTATTAAAAATAAATTTTGTAAGAATTTTAGATGATATATTATAAGGAAGATTTCCAAAAATTATCGTATTATCGGTTAATAAGTTACTCTTTGAAAAAAATAATATATCCTCATTTAAAATTTCAGCTTTATCGTCAAATTTGTTCCTAAGTAAATCGATTAAATTTTTGTCTTTTTCAATTAAAATAATATTTTTAGGTTTTTTTTTAACCAAGTACTCTGTCAAATTACCAGTTCCAGGTCCAATCTCTAAAATTTCGTTTTCTTGACTGATTGGTGTAATTTCGACTATTTTTTTTATTATATTTTTGTCAATAAGAAAATTTTGTCCTAGTTTTTTTTTTGGTTTAAGACTCACTTAATTTTTTTTGCAAACTCCAAGGCTCTAATGAGGCTTTCTGGATTTGATATATTTTTACCAAGCATTGACTCATTTGGACCATGATCAGGTGTTAATCTCAAAAATGGCAGGCCTAGTGTGATGTTAATTGCATCAAATCCATATATTGATTTGATAGGAGCAAGAACTTGATCATGGTACATACCAACAACAATATCAAATTGTTTAAAATTATTTTTTAAAAATATGGTATCTGCAGGATACGGGCCAAAGACTTTTATTTTTTTTTCTTTTAACTTTTTTATAGCTGGTGTAATTATTTTATGTTCTTCTGAAATCTTATCTGAACTTTCACAGTGAGGATTTAAACCAGTTACAGCAAATTTTGGTGATTTGTTTAAATATTTTTTATAAAAGAGACTAATAGTATTAATATTTTGAACAATTTTCTTAGTTGTAATTTTAGTAAAAATTTTTCTTAGAGGAAAATGAGTTGTAATTGGGCTTACAGAAATTTTCTTATTAAAAATTAACATAACCTCTTTATTGCTTTTGCCTACCTTGCGTGCAAAGTATTCTGACATGCCAGGAAAATTTTTTCTTAGAAAGTGTTTTTTTGAAATAGGACCATTAATTAAAACTTTTGAAGACATTTTATCTACTAATTTAATAGCTATGTCACAACATTCTTCTATGTAAGAGGATGAATTTGAGGTTATTTTATCAAATGTTTTGTAATGATTAAAATTAACATTTATTATATTTATTTTTCTGTTATCTAATTTTACCTTTTGCATTTTTTCAAATGTTATTTCGTTTAAAATAAACTTATATTTTAGAGCGTTCATCTGTTTAATCAGAAGATTTTTAGATGCGACTAATATGATTGGATTACCTATATTTCTTATAGATTTTTTTTTTAAAGATTTGAAAAATATTTCAAAAAATATACTGTAAGGCTCCCCAGCGACTACAATAATAGGTTTATTTCTCATTTATCTCAGAATTTAACTCAACTTTTTTAAAATAAATTGAAGAAAATTGATTTAGTTGTTTATTACGTTCAAGAGATATTGCTTTGTCTAATTCTTTTTCTAAAGAAATTTTTTCCTTTGCCTCTCTTTTATCTAACAAAATTAATATTAATTTTCCTGCAGGAACATTTATAACTTCACTTATTTCGCCAATATTAAGATTTGTAACTTGCTTGAGTATATTTTTAGACAACTGAGTTTTTTTCAACCAACCTATGTTTCCGCCATTAGTTGCTGTATTAGATAAGCTATAAGTCATCGCTGTACTTTCAAAACCAATTTTTTCAATACTATCTTTGATATTATTTATTTCTTTTGCTTCCGTATCTTTTGATTGTGGTGCAAATAATATTTCAGATAATTTATATTCTTCAACTTTACTACTTTCATTTTCAAATTTAGATTTTAAATTTTTTTTTATTTTTTCAACATCAATTGATAATTGATTTTTATATTTTTCATAAATTAAATTATTCCATAATAATTCAATTTCAATTTTTCTCTTAATATAACTAATATTTAAATCTGAGCCTGCAAGTAATGAATTTAAATTATCAATACTATTAAGACTTTTAGAAAAAATTAAGTTATTAAGATTTTGCTCAACCATTTCGTCATTTAAACCAAATTTAAAATATTTAGAAACCTCTAATTCTTTTATCTTTTCTCTTAGAATGGATTTTGAGGCATATACTACTAAAGCATTGTTATCCATTTTATTTAAATTTTCGTTTATAATTTTTAAATACAAAATTTCATTTTTAATTTCATTACTTGTTACTGGAATATTATCTACTGTATAAATTATAGATATTTCTTCGGGATAAGAATATTTTGGAAAGGTAAAAAAAATTAAAAAAAAAAATATTAAGCTAAATATTTTCATTATCTATTTATATTTGTAGAACTAATTTTTGAAAAAGGTATTATAGTTAATGTAAATAATAATTCCTCCTCAGGATCAATATCAGTATCGCTATAGAAATTTTTATTGTATTCAATCGCCGCTTTTAGACAATCATTTTCATATTGATAAACCAAATTGTAAAATTCAGTCATTTCTAGTTCTCTATTTCTTCTTGTTGAAAAACTTAAACTATTATTTTCATCAAATGAATATTCTGTTTGATTTCTAATATAACTTTTTGTTCCGATTGCCCCTCTTTCTTCTAGATACTCAAAACTTGTGATAAAATTATTTACATATAGGGAAGTATTTAATAGATTATAATTTAGTCTATTAAAGTTATTATCTGCAATAAAGTCATATTCAAAAGTTAAGTTATCAAATAGATTGAATTTCACATTACCTATTATGTCAGAATATTTGTTGTTTAGAGTACTATTTAAAGGCAAATCTGGATTTGACTCATCTCTATAAACCTGGGCTAAATTTAAAGATATCTTTTCTTCGCCCTCTTTACTTTTTAGTTTATAGTCTAATCCAGCTGTTAACGACTGGCCTCCTTCGACCCCATCACTAATTGACAATCTATTAAAAGAGTTAATGTTGTTCACATTAAGGACTCTATCCGCTGCTGAAATGTTTTTTGTGTTATTTGGACTAAATCTCAAAGATAACGATGGTTTTAATAATTTGTCATATGCTAATCCCTCTTTTTTGAGTGGATAGCTAATAGAATACATCAATTTTGTTAGCAACTTTGTTTCAGTATCGCTTTCATTATTTGATCCCTTTTTATTAATAGTATTTGGATTTTTGAGGAGTATCTGTAAATCTTTTAACATTCCTCTGTCACTAAATTTTGTTTCTGTATTGTACATTAAATCTGTAACTAAACTTGTTGTATATTTATTAGTATCAAATTGCTTTTGATAAAAATTAGATGATAAGCTAAAGAACCCTGGAAAATTTTCATTCATAAATTCCTTAGAATAGTCAATATTTGGATATATATATTCGTATCTATCGCTAGTAGGTTTAGTTAAATCTTCAAAACTTTCTATTTCAACTGAAAGCGAGGAGTCTTTATTGTATCCATCTAATTTAAAAAAATTATGCATTAAATTTTTATTTTCTATTAATTTAGATGACGGTTTGAATTTTTTTAGATAGGTATCGTTTGTAACTTGTTCAACATTTATTTCTAAAATTGCATTATCAAATATTTCATTTGAAAAATTAATATTAGTATTTGAAAAAAAATGTGATTTAGATGCTTCATTATTATTATTTAGCTCTGAGGTAAAAAAACCTATATCCATTATATGATCAAAATTCTTTTCCACTTGTCTATACTCATTTTGTAGAAGAAGATTTTGGTTTGCAAAGACTCTTGGTTTTAAAGTTAAATCTTTGTTTACAGCTAATACTTTAAAATATGGAACTAATAAAGATGTTCCAGTATTTCCAGAGTTAGATAGGTTAGGTACTAAAAAACCTGATTGTCTTTTCACTGTTGGATCAGGATGAAAAAATTTAGGAAAGTAAAATACTGGTTTATCATAAATTTGCAACCATGCATTTTTATAATTTATTATTTTTTTATTTTTATCATGAACAATTTTTTCAGCTTTTAATTCCCACGGTGGACATTTATCTCTTTTTTTGCATGTTGAGAAAACTCCTTTATTTATCTCTGATTTATTTCTAGTTGAAGATATAGTATTTCCATATAATCTTGGGTCATTATCTGAATTATTAAATATATTTTTATTAAAATTAATTTTAACATCTTTTCCATAAAATTGATCGTTATCTAAGTCTGCAATGAAATTTTCTAGTATTGTTTTATTACCTTGATTGTCTTCAATTACAACATTTTTTGCTTTTATCAATCGATCTTCTGAGAAAAATTTAAAATTATTTGATAATATCTTATTATTATGCTTGTCAGTTATTAGGGAATTTGTATTTGATTGCAATATTCCTGCATTTCTATCGAAAACTATATTTTTAGATTCAATAGAATAATTATTACTAATATTTATTTCTGTAAAATTGTAAGTTATTAATTTTTCATTTTTTTTTAAATATTCAATTTTATCTGTTTTAATAATAATGTTTTTTTTAAGATCTGTTATGATTACATTATCACTTAAAACTAACTCAGATTTTTTTTTGTCATATTCGAATATTTCCCCCTCAAGAATGAGACCATTATTGGAAGTAACTTTTACATTTTTTTTTGATATTAATTTATTACCCTCGTCTAAAATTTGAATCTCTTCACCCTCAAAAAATAATTCATCCCCATATAAATTTATGTGGTTGGTAAAAAATATATAAATAATAAAGAATAAAAATTTAATTTTTTTTTTCATTTCTCATTAATTCTTACTAAGCCTATAGTACAAAATAGTGAAATAATTACTAATGGCAACCAAATAGACATTATCTCGGGCATTCTTTCATTTTGTCCTAGTAGGCTTGAAAAATAGTTTATATAATAAATCATCACTGACAATAAAACACCAAGCACTATATGAAATAATTTTGATTTGTTCCTTTTGATATTTAACATTATTACTGATGCAAAAACTGTCATTACAGTAAGATAAATTGGATATGCAATTAATTTTTGCATATGTATATTAATATTTGTTAATGAGTATCCTAAATTACTATAATCTTTTTTTAATTTGTTTAATTCTAAAATGTTTAATGATGATAGGTCTGAAAATAACTTATTTATTTGAGCAGCGTCAAAATTGCTTCTAAAGGTTACATTCTCAATACTTTTTAGGCCTTGATTTAATTTTGAAAAACTCCCTTTTATTATTAACCAGTCTTTATTTTCAATATTAATTTCTTCAGCAACAAAATTATTGAGATTTTCATAGTCTTTGGAAAATTGATTTATCGTAACTCGTTTAAGAATTTTACCATCAATTTTTTCTGCATTAATAATATTAATAAAATCATCAATTTCATCTTTTATCCATAAACCATTTTCTGTAACAATAGCTAAATATTTATTATCACCTGAATATTTATTTTTCATCTCTAAATACTTAAATCTTAAATTTGATGCCAAGTTATAAAAAATTGTAACTAATATTAATGAAATAATAAAAGAGCTAATTGATAAAATTCCGATTAATTTGAAATTACTCAAACTTATCTTTTTAAAAATATCTAATTCTTCTTTATCCATTAGTCTTATAAAAAGAAATTGTGTTGATATAAAAAAAATAAATGGAAAAGTTTCATATACAATTGTAGGTGCTGTTAATAATGTAAGTAGTACAGGAAAAAATCCGTTTACCTCCATGTCTTTAAAAAAGGATACTTCTTCAAATATATTTAATATTATGGATAAAGAAAAAAAAATAATAGAAACAAAGAATAAAATTCTCCAATATGATTTAATTAAGTAAGATTGATAAACCTTAATCATGATCTTTCTCGCAATTTAAAAAGTAAAAACAAGTAACTTAGAATAAACAAAATTATTGGCAAAAGTGTAAATGCTATTGTGCTTTGAATATCACTTATGTATCTTGCAGAAATTTCAGAAATAATAATAATCAATAATACTAAAAAAAATAAACAATATTGGAATCTTGAGTAAAAAAAATTATCTTTATTATATAATATAACCATCGATGAAATTAAAACAATTACTGGAATAAATAATGGTTTAATTCCCCTCTTAAAAGCTTCTTCTATTAAACCACTTAATTTTTCATTATCACATCTTAAAAAAGATTTTTTTAAATTATATTGATTATTAATTTTCAATTTATATAAACATAAAAATATTACCTTAGTAGGCAATTCTTGAATTTTTGGGTAAATTGTTGTTTTAGTTTTGTACTTAGAAAGATCAAATTCAGTTTTTTTGAATGAAAATGTAGTAATTTTTTTTTTATCCACATCAATAAAATTTCCATCGAAAAGAGCTAGGTAGTTCTGTTGATCATTAAAAATTAATTTACCCTTTTTAGCATATATAATTTGAGATTGATTGTTACTTAAATTGTCTTTGAGGTAGATATTAAGCAATTCTCCTTTTTTATTTTTTTTTTCTACAAATATTGTAAGTGACTCTACGGCATCAATAAATTTTTTCTCTTTAATTAAATTTGGAAAAAAATCAATATTTGAATTTCTTACAAATTCTCTAGCATGATCCAATGATTTTGGAACGATGATGCTATTCAGTATTAATTGCAAAGTTAAAAAAAAAAGTGAAAATATAATTAAAATATTTATAAACTTAATTTTTGTAATACCAATATTCCAAAAAATAAGTAACTCATTCTTAAGCTCATATTTATTTATTATATAAAAAACTGTAATAAATATGCAAAAAGGCATTACTCTTGAGAAAATTTTTGGGAAATTAAGTAAGGTTATACCAAAATATGTATAAATCCCATGACCATCTTCAGAAACATAGTCTAAAAAATTTACAGCCTGGACTACCAAAATTATTAATGAAAGGCTTAAAGATGACAAAATGAAAAATTTTGTCACGTCTAGAATTAACTTGTTAAATATAATTTTTTTCATTGAAATTTTTAAATAAATATTTATATAAATCCAAAAAATATATTTATAGTTTATATACAACCTAAAGTACATATTTATAAAAAATGTCAATAAAAATAAGCCACAAAAAGAGAATTGCAGAGAAAAATATTAAAAATTACGTTCTGTTTGCTGATGAAGAATTCGTAGTCAGTGGCTTAAAAAAAATTCATCTAGTTAAAAATGAAAATCAAATTAATAAAACTATTTATCCAAATAAGACAACAAAAAAAGATATAATATTTTTTAATTTAAATCCTAGTCAAAAAATAATTTTAATAAAAATAAAAAAGAGACAAAATCCAACTGAAAATGAAAAAAATGGAGCAAATTTTTATAATTTCATAAAATCTAATTTGTTAAAAGATTTAACTTTTCTAGATAAAAATATTTACGAAATCCAGGTTAATAACAAAAGTTTTTTGGATGAATTTTTACATGGGATGCAATTAAAATCTTATGAATTTAATAAATATAAAACAAAGAAAGAAATCACAAACATCAATGTTCAAATAAGCTATAGTAATAAAATTCCACCGACAAATAAAAATAATAGATTTTCCTCTTTACTAGAGGGAACGAATTTTACAAAAGATCTTGTTTCAGAACCAGGTAACATCCTTCATCCTGATGAATATGCAAAAAGAATTCTTAAATTAAAAAAAATTGGACTTAAAGTGAAAGTCTATAACGAAAAGCAACTTAAAAAATTGGGCATGGGTGCTCTTCTTGGAGTTGGTCAAGGCAGTATAAGAGGATCTTATCTCGTAACAATAGAGTGGAATGGTAATAAATTTAAAAACAGACCACTTGCCTTTGTAGGCAAAGGAGTTTGTTTTGATACAGGTGGTTACTCTCTTAAACCAGCTAGATTTATGGAGGATATGACATACGACATGGCGGGCTCAGCTGCTGTCGTAGGTCTA
>MDSW01074209.1_pt1 | contig 13393 bp, 6 predicted proteins | sample 811171 | NCBI WGS metagenome assembly MDSW01 (sample SAMN05326641, study PRJNA326480) | marine metagenome | isolation source: seawater | place: Atlantic Ocean: North West | collected 2012 | reverse complement strand
GTCCTCGACCTCGACCTCGACCTCCGCGGAGATGGCGATCGGCGCCGCCGCGAAGGCGTCCGCGGCGATCAGAGCCGCGCAGGATGCGCGCGACGCGACTCTTCGATTCCCGTCGTCGTCGTCGCTCGTTCGAAGCGTCTCGGACGCGACCCACGTGACCTCGTCCCGCCGCCCGGCGCCGGCGCCGTTCTCCTCCAAATCGCCTCTCTTCGGGAAGACGCTCGACATCGACAGCGAGAGCGAGAGCGACGACGACGACGACGGGACGCCGCCGCCGTCCGTCGCCGAGGCGATGTCGGCGTCGGCGTCGGCGTCGGCGACCGAAGCCTCCGGGGGGTCCGAGAGCGAGAGCGTCCGAAGCATGAGCGAAGGGCGGACGACGTCCAGTGGCAGCGGCAGCGGCAGCGGCAGCGGCAGCGGCAGCGGCAGCGTCGCTGGCGAGGACGACGGCGTCGTCGTCTCGAAACCCACCCCGCGCGGCGTGGAGCGCGACTCCTCCGCGGGGTACAGAGGCGTCTCCGAGTGGATGGACACCGTCGTCGCGCAGGCCAAGGCTGTGCGAACCGCGAGCGGCGGCGGCGGCGGCGGCGGCGCGCGGTCCGCGGCGACGCTCGCGGCCGCCGCGGCCGCGGGCGCGCGCGCCGCGGAGAGCTCGGGGAACCTCGGAAGCATCGCGACCGCGCCGTACACGCCGCCGACGCGCGCGGGCGGCGCCAAGGAAAACGCGGCGGCGACGAAGGCGCCGACGCGGGGCGTCTTCGCCGCCGCCGCCGCCGCGAGGCCGACGTCCTCGAAGTCGAACGGCGACGACGACGTCGACGCGATGACGACGGAGCAGCTCAGGGTGAGAGTTAGAGACCTGATGGAGTCGCTCGACGGCGCGCGAGGCGCGCACGAGGAAACCGCCGCCGCATTGGCGTCGGCGACGTCGAGGGAGGAGACGACGTCGGACGAGTTGAAGCGCACGACGGAGAAGTGCGCGGAGATTGAGAACGGACGGCGCTCCGCGCGTTCCGCGCTCGCGGAGATGGCGTCTCAGAACGCGCGGCTCGTCTCCGCGGTCAGCGCGAAGAAGGAGGAGATGCGCGTGATTCGCCTGGAGCTCGACCGCGCGAAGAAAGTCGCCGAGAGCGCGACGGAGGGGCTGGATAAACAGCTCGCGGCGACGCAAAAAGAAGCCGCGAGCTTACGCGAGCTCCTGTCCCGGCGCGACTCCGAGCTCGCGCAGGCGGACCTGGCGCTGAAAGAAGCCAAGTCCGCGGCGAGGGCGGCGGCGAGAGAGACGGAGAAGCTGCGCGACGTCACCGCGCGGTGGGAGCGGCAAAACAACCGAAACGCGTCCGACGTGAAGACCATCACGGAGGCGAAGGAAGAGTCCCAGCTCGCCGCGAGAGTCGCGCACAAAGAGCTCGAGGTGGAGCGCGCGCAGTTCGCCGCGGAGCGTCTTCGGTGGGAAGCGGAGCGGAAGCGCTGGACGATGGAGCTGGCCGCGTTGAAGGAGGCGGCGAGGAAAGCCGGCGCGGTGCCCACCGCGAGGGAGGCTCGGGAGGCGCCTCCGCCTCCTCGCGACCGCGTCCCGCCCGTCGTTCCGAACCCGAACCCGCGCCAGAACCCGCAGTACCGCGATCCGTACAGGCAGACCGCGAAGCCAGCGGGGAAGTCCGCGTCCATGCCGAGCTCGCCGACGCGTCCGAGCGCGTCGAACGCGAACGCCTCGAAGGCGATGAGCCCGCTGAGGAAAGCGTCCGTTTTCGCCGCGAAAGCCGCCGCCGCCGCGTCCGCGTCCGGGAGCCGCTCCGCGCCGACGTCGCCGGTCAAAAACAAGCCGGCGTCGTACGCGTCGCGGCACGGCGGCGGCGGTGCGACGGGGTCGGGGACGACTCGACCGTCGAGCGCGATGCCGAGCGCGAAGGACGGCACCCCGCGTCAACGCGCGGAGATTCATAAGGTCAAAGGGAACAACGAATTCCACGCGAAAAGGTTCGAAGCCGCGCTCGCGCAGTACAGCGCCGGGCTCGCGCTGGAGTTTCACGACGACGGGTTCCGCGCGATCCTCCACGCGAACCGAGCCGCGGCGCTGCAAGCGATGGGTTTATATTGCGACGCCGTCATGGACTGCTGCGCGTCGAATTTGTTGGATCCAAAGTATTTACGCGCGTTGCAACGACGAGCAGACGCGTATCTCTCCATGGGCGACTGGCCGAACGCGTGCAGGGATTTGGAAACCCTCGCGCCGTCCATGGGCGCGGAGTGCGCGGCGAAGCTCTCGGAGGCGAGACGCAAGGTGAAGAAGGGCGCGGTTTTGGATCACTACGCCGTCCTCGGATTGGCGCAGAGCGCGTCCGGGGCGGAGGTGAAGCAAGCGTATCGACAGCTCGCGCTGAAGCATCATCCGGATAAAGCGCCGAAGCCGGAGCTTCGAGACGTCGCGGAGGGGTTGTTCAAGCACATCGCGCAGGCGTACGCGGTGCTCTCGGACGTGTCGCAGAGGAAGCGGTACGACTCGAGCCTCGTCATGGCGCGGTTCAAACGGTCGGGGATATATTAAAATAACTTCACTCGACGACGGGGTGCGCGGATTCGTACCCGGCGAGATTGGAGGGGGAGACGGGAACGGGAACGGGAAGGGATTACTTGGGCGCGCAAACGCGCCACACGACACGTGTATAATTTATCAATCGAATAGATCACATCACAACGCGTCGCGCGCGCGGTGCGGCGTCAACGGCTTCGTTGACCCCGCGCGCGTCGATCGATCAACGGCTTCGTTGACCCCGCGCGCGTCGATCCATCGAGGTCGATCGATGGATGGATTCGATCGATCACGCGGGTCCCGGCGACTTGATCCTCGAGGGCGACCCCGGCGGCGGGGTGCACGTGTCCGCCGAGTCGTACCCGCTCGCGATGAAATCGCTCATCGTGAGGCTCCTTGCGAGTGTCTCCACGTGCGTCACACACACGTTGTTCGCGTGGAAGCACTCCGGCGGGCCGTCCAGGTCGTCCTCCCACTCGTCCCCGTCCGCGACCGCGCCGGCGGCGGCTTCTCCCGCGCCCACCGCTCTCTGAACGACGTCCGAGGCGTAGTTACACAAACCCTTCGCGAGCTCGTTGTCGTCCCCGTCCTTGATCGTGACGCACGCCTGGACGCTGAAGTTCCCGACGCACCCGGTGACGTGCGACATGAGAATCGGCATCCCGCGCAGGACGTGCTTCGCGCCTTTTTCCGACACCGTGACCTCCCCGGCGACTGGCACGGCCAGGAGCCATTTCTTTTTACCCTTGGCCGCCTTCTTCGCGGGTAAGAAGGCGGTGCCGACGCCCACACCCTCTAAAACCGCAGCCTCGACGCCGTCCATGCGCGAGGATAGACACACGATCGTCTTACACCCCGCCGCGCACGCGATGCGCGCGGCGGTGAGCTTCGTGACCATCCCCCCGGTGCCGACGGAGGTGCCGGCGCCGCCGACGTCGACGTTAAGATCGTTGATGTTGTCGACCACCTCGATGAGCCGCGCGTCCGGGTTCGTCCCCGGGTTCGCGGTGTACAGCCCTTCCACGTCCGTGAGTAAGAAGAGCCACTTCGCCTCCACGAGCGCGGCGACTTGCGCGGATAACGTGTCGTTATCTCCGAAACGGAGCTCCTCCACGGCGACGGTGTCGTTTTCGTTCACGATGGGCACGACGCCCATGTCCAGCAACGCCGCGAACGTGTTCTTCGCGCGCACGTATTGCTTCCGGTCCGATAAGTTCCCCAGCGTGAGCAGAACCTGCGCGCACTTCAAACCGATCGTGCTGAAGATGTCCTCGTAGTGCCGCATGAGGTGGACCTGACCGACGGCGGCGAGCGCCTGCTTCTTCGCCACCTCTTTCGGTTTCTCGTCGAACCCCATCTTGAACATCCCAGCGCCGACCGCGCCGGAGGAGACGATGACGACGTTGAGACCGCGCTTGTGCAGCCTCGACACGGTCTCGCACATCGCGCATATTTGCGACAGGTGCAGGACGCCGTCCCTGAGGAGGCTGCTCGTGCCGACCTTGACGACGACCGTCGGCTGCGATGGGACACACGGGGCGAGGAGGACGCATTGTCGACGGATCGGAGACGTGATGAGGCGCGGTCGAGAGGACGATTATCGATGTGCTGCTGAACTCGCGCGCGGGACGGCGACGACGGGGCGGGGACGGGCGCGCGAGACGACGCACCTTCTCCATCGCGTCGGACCTTCTCTGCGGGACGGACGCCGCGCAGGATGGACGCCGAGCGAGGGACTCTCGCGACCGCGGACGCGCTCCGAGCGCCGTCGGTCTGAAGCGCGTCCGAGAGGATAAACACCTTTTACGCGCGGGATCGAGATCGCGCTTTTTTTCTGCTTTTTTTCACGAAACGTTTCGTAAACAACTCCTACACGGCGCGCCTTCGCTCGCGCCCCTCAATGCCCCATCGGCACCGTGCGCCACTTCCCATCCTCCCCTCGCCTCGTGACGAACTGCTCCGGGATCGCCGTCTCCGTCGCTTCCTCTGCGCTCCCCTCCGCCGGCACGCACGTCACGTTCACCTCGGAACACTTCGCCGTCGTGACCTCGGCGCTCCACGACTTCTCCCCCAAGTACACCTGGCACCCGTCCACCTTATCGATCGCGACGGTCGGGACGGTTCCCATGCACTGCACCTGCACGGACGCGCAGTTGATGATCTCGCACGTCGCGAGGACGTCGTCGAACACGATGGCGGACTTTGCGCACGCGTCCATCGTGACCGCGTTCGCCTTGCCGTTGATTTTGATCACGCAGTCGCGGCAGTTGTACACGTACACGGTCTGTTTCGGGTTGACGTCGTTGAGCTCGATCGTCTTGTTCCCGACGTGGTTCTCGACCGCCCATTTCTTGCCTTCGAGGGAGAGCTTCGGGGCTTTCGTCGCCGGCGCGGCGGCGGCGGTCGCGGGTTTCGTCGCGGCGGCAGCGGCGGCGGCGGGCGCGTCCCCGACGAGCCCGGACCGATCCGCGCGGTTCTTCGTCTTCATGTCGTCCGTGACCTTGCGCAGCCCGGAGGTGATCGCCTCGCCTTTGTTGAGTTCTTTAAACACCGCGTTCATCCCAGACTCGGGTTTCGGGGTCGTGAGGAGCCCCGGCGGCGGCGGCGGCGGCGGCGGCGGCGGCGCTCCCGGTTTGTTCAGGCCGAGCGTTCCCGGCGGCGGCGGCGGCGGCGGCGGCGGCGGCCCGCCCGCCCTTTTCGCCACCTTAAAATCCTTCACGTCGACGCCTCGCGGGTTCCAACCCGGCCCGGTCGCGTGAAACTCCTTCACGTAGCCTTTGAAATCGGTCAACACGAGCTGTTTCATCGCCTTCACGAACGCGGCGTGCGCGGGGTCCTTCCCCTCGCCCTTGTGCTCGACGAGAATCTTATTCGCGTAAAACTCCGCGGACTGCCACGCCTCCGCGACGTGCGGCATCGGCAGCGACATCCCCATGTCCGGGCCTTGGTACGCCACGAACGCGAGGCACTGGACGCTCTCCGCGATGACCTTGAGGTGGTTAAACGCGTCCGTGCGTCGTCCCTCCGTCGTCGCGGCGAGCTTCATCATGCGCTCGCCGACGGGCGCGATGAGCGTCTGCAACGCGTCGACGTCGGTCGGTCTCTTGCACGCGGCGACGACAGCGAGGACGTCGCGGAGCTTCGCGAACGCGTCCTCGAACAGCTTCACCGCGTCCGTGATCTCCGCGCCGAGCGGGGACGCCGCGGACGTCATCGTCTTCAGCGCGCCGGAGAGGAGCGCGTCGTAGGACGCGACGGACGGGGGGATCTCCCCGGGCGCGGGCGCGGGCGCGGCCGGCGCCGGCGACGGCGCCGCGACGGCGCCGACGCCGACGCCGACGCCTTGCTTCTCGAGCCTCGCCGCGACGGCCTCGAGCCGAGCGACGACGGACTCGAGGTTCACGGTGACCGCCATCAGATCGCGTTCGTTGTTGACCGGACAGGAAGATCTCGCTCGCGGTCGCGTCCCCTCGGATCTGACGGACGACAAAGGAGGAGGACGCGACCTGGTACGGCGCGCGAACGGGCGCTCGTCCGACGACGACGACGACAACGACGACGACGCGGGGCGAGGAACGACGCGACGACGGCAGCCGACGACGCGCGCGCGGGTGTGGCGCGGCCGCGGAGCGCTGGCAGAGTGGACTCTAGCTAGTCAAAGAAGATGGGCCAACGTTCAAAAGAGCAGTCACAGCACCGGCAGACTGGGCACCCTCGCCGCGGGGCGGATTCATCCGGAGACGTCACCACCGTGAACCACCACCATCATCCGAAGACTTCAACACCACCATCGCCCCCCCCGCGTCCTTCAAATACTCCGGGTCCGCGTTCGCCATGTGCCGCACCTCCGTCGTGAGCTTCCGCGTCGGGTGCACCTGCCTCAACGCCGCGGCGAACGCCGCGCGCTCCGCGCCGACGACCTCGTCCTCCTCGAGATATTCCGACGCCATCGCCGTCCACGCCGGCTCCGCGGCGGCGAACGTGCCGCGCCCCAACACGCTGTGCCCGGGCCTCGGCACCCCCAACGCGATCGCCTTCGCCGCCTCCATCGCCTCCAGAGGCTTCCTCAGCCCGTCGGCGTCCGTCCAGCGCTCGTTCGCTCGGACCCAATCGCATAAGCCGGGCAGCGCGAGGAAGCACTCCGCGTCCGCGCGCATCGTGCGCAGCGCCGCGGCCGCGCACGGCGTCATCCCGATCGCGCCGATCTCCGGGTGGTACCGCCCGCGCTCGAGCGCGGCGTCGCCTCGCGAGAGCACGCACGCGAGCACGTCGGCGTCGTCGCCCTCGCCGACGGGGACGCGCGCGTCGTGCTCGCGGCGCGCGGGCGCGGACGACCGTCGAAGGAGCCAGAGCGAGAAGTTCCCGGACGGGTGCTTCCACTCGTCCACGCGCGTCGACGGCGAGGACCCGAGCGGGTAGTTTGGATCGGACTCGTCGAGGATCGCGTCGCGGATGGACGCGAGCGAGGGCTCGCGCGCGTCGTCCGACGACGACGACGACGACGACGACGACGACGCGCCCGCGGCGAAGCCTCGAGATCTCCGCCCGCCGCTCGGAGCGTCGCCGCTCGTCGTCGTCTCGCGATGACGACTCGCGAAGAGCGGCGGAGGACGAGCGAGGCACGGCGACGACGCGCCGCGCCAGAGCTGCGCGGCGGGCGGCGCGTTCGCGAGCGCGCGAAGCGCGCGTCGTGCGGCCATCGTTGTGATCGATGTCGCCTCAAACCTAAAACCTGAAGCGACATTTCATCATTCACTCTCACGGGCGCGGACGGCAGCGAACGGCGAGCGTCGCGGAAGGCCCCGTCGGCTTCCTCCGCTCCTCGCGCGCGCCGTCGTCATGCTCGCGTCGGCGGCCGCGGCCGCGTCGGCGGCCGCGGCGGCGGCGACCGGCGGCGGCAGGCTGCGCCCGCGGTCGCGTCGGGGTGCCGTGCGTTGGAGACGGATCGACGATCGCGGCGTCGTCGCGGCGACGCGGCGGTCCCGGAGCGTTCGCGCGTCGCCGGGAGAGGGAGACGTGCGCGACGGCGACGACGCGCGGCGCGCGCGACCGGAGCCGTCCATGGACGCGGAGGACGCGAAGGCGTTCGAGACCGCGATGAACGCGCTCGTCGACGCAGACGAGGATCTCCGCTCGGATCGCTCGTCGTCGTCGTCGCGAGATGCAGACGCGTCAGACGACGCCGTCTCCTCCTCGCCGTCGTCGCCTCCGCCCGCCGCCGCCGGCGGCGTCGGCGTCGGCGCGACGTTCGCGCAGTGGGCGCGTCGACTGGACGACGCCGTCACGAACAGAAGCGGGCGTCGCACGCGCGCGGCCGCGGAGGCGCTCGAGCTGTTCGATCAGATCCGAAGAGCCCTCGGCGCGCCGTCTGACCTCCCGGCGTCGATCGCTCGTAACGTCGCCGCGACCGCGGCATCGCGCGGGAGCATCGGGTGGCTGACGAGGAGCATCGCGACGACGGCGGCATCGGACGGAACGGACCGATTCGAGGCGTTACTTCGTATGATACGAGAAGCAGAAGAAGAGGAAGAAGACGGCGCCGCGTCGTCGTTTACGTCGCCGCTGTCTGACCGCGACGGTCCCGCGTATCTGTTGATACCCGGCCTGTTCGGGAGGTACTACCCGTGCTACATGTGGTCTATTCGCGCGCACTTCAGACGGAGAGGCGCGACGTGTAAGATTTCCACCGCCGCGGACGGCGAAGGCGCGGTCGAGAGCAACGCCGCGGCGTTGTGCCGAGAGATTCTCTCTCTGCACGCCTCCGTCGGCGGCCGCGGCGTCGTGTTGATCGGACACAGCAAGGGCGGGATCGACGCCGCCGCCGCGCTGTCGCTCTACGAAAACAAACTCGCCGGCGTCGTCCACGGGCTCATAACGACGCAGTGCCCGTACGGCGGGAGCCCGATCGCGACGGACCTCCTCGCGACGCCGACGCTGACGGATCTCACGTCGCGAGCGTTGGAGGTTTTATTTCGCCGGCCGACGGGCGCCGGCGCGAAGACGCTGACGCCGATCAAAGACCTGACGTACGCGCGCCGGACGTCGTTCCTGCGCAGGCACCCGATGCCGCTGTCGTTTCCGTGCGTCAGCATGCACAGCGAGACGACGTCGCGGAGCTCGTTTCTGTACCTCGCCGCGCTCTACGTTCGGAGGCGGTACGACGAGGCGAGCGACGGGCTCGTGGCGCGACGCGACGCGGAGATACCCGGGTGCGTCGCCGTGTGGTTCCGCGGGGAGCAGGACCACGCGGACTGCGTATTTCCGCGCGCGCTGTCGAACGCAGGCGGTGGTGGTGGTGGACCTGATGGTGAAGAAGTGACGGCTACTTTGGAGGCGTTCAATTTGGAATACGCCGCCGCGCCGGAGACGGACGCCGCCGCCGTCGTCGCCACCGCGATCGAGGAGGCGGGCGACAAAGGCATGGTGCCGCTGTCCATCGCGCGCATGGCGCACCAGGTGGAGAAGAACGCGAGGGACAACTTAGAGAACTTCGAAGCCAACGCGCCGCCGGGGATATTCGCGGTGTTAGTCAGAGCGTACGTCGCGTGGAACGACGCGCTGCCGGAGCGTCTGTCGGGGACGCCGGCTCCGGGGGAGGTGCGTTCTATACACTGGTCCCCATACGACCGCGTTCGCGTGGTGAACGCCGATCCTTAAGGACTTTTCCCGGCCGTCGTTTCTCTCCGCCCACCCCGCGGTTTCAATCCCCGCCCTCGACGCCTTTCAACTCCAACTGACGCCTTTCAACTCCACCCCGACATTCGCTTGTATGGAACGACCCTCACAGTATCACGAGGCGCTCGCGGCGCTGTTACTTACGGAGCGGAGAGCGCGACTACTGGGACCGGGCGGCGGGTCCGCGACGGCGGCGGGAGCGGGAGCGGGAGCGAGCGCGGAGTCTTCTGGGGATTTGATAGCGAGATAGCGGCGTAGCGTAAACGATGTCCACGGAGATGCAGTCGTACGGGTTGTACGCGCCGGTTCCGACGAACGGGTCGTTAGTGTGTCAGGTCGTTACAAAAGAATTTCGAGCGTCAGATCGCGCGCGCGCGCGCGCGATGGGCTGCTGCTCCTCCACGGGGGTGGCCCCCGTGAGGCCATCGGACGCGCGCCCGGCGGGAGCGAAGAATGACGCTCCCGCTCCCGCGGCCAACGCCCGCGGGGGCTCCCCGTGGGTGCTCGAGGCGTCGAGCGGCGTCGGGGGTCGGTACACGTGCTCGGGCATCGCGCCGGAGAAGATCGAGCGCCGAGGCGGACGCGGGACGATACGGAACGCCATAGCAAGCTTCAAATCGAGCCCGAACGTGTGCGCGGCGATATTGTACCAGACGGACATGCTCCAGGAGGACTGGGAAAAGCAGAGATGCACGGTGTTCCTCCGCCCGTCCGAGGTGACGGCGACGCTCCAATTCGACAAAGAGAAGGATCGGAGCGGCGCGTTCACGGTTCTGGAGTGGAAGTGCCGCCTGCTGAGTCCGGACGTCGAGGTCAAAGACGACGGACACGAGAAGTTATGGCTCCAGCCGTACACACATGATGGCAAGACGATCAAGACGCGAGGCGTCTCCCCCGGGCGCGTCAAGGGCCTCGCGGACGTCCCGTCCCTCTGCTTGTGGAACACGATCAGCCCGAACGATCTCAACCAAAGGGGGGGGGTCTGCAACTGCTACATGGTCGCCTCGTTCGCCGCGCTCGCGGAGTGGCCCGGCGCGATCAAGAAGTTGTTTCGAAAGACGAAAGGCGCGGACGAGATGCCGCGCTCGAACGCCGCGAACGAGTACACGATAACGCTTTACGATCTCGAGAGCGCGCCCGTTGCGCGGGAAGTGGACGTCGTCGTGAACGAACGCCTCGCCGTGGACGTCGACAAAGGGAAAAAGCTCGGGTTGCCGATATCCGACTGCGCCGAGCTGTGGCCGTGCTACCTCGAGAAAGCGCTCGTGGTGCACTGCGGCGGGTGGAACGACATCGGGAGCGGCGGGAAACCCAGCCATGTATTGGAGATTCTCACCGGATGCCCCAACGCGTATGACTTGACCCTCAAGGACTTCGTTTGCTGTGGGAACAGCGCCGGGGAAAAGCGCGGCAACAGCGTGAAAAAACGGAAGGGGGTAGGTCGTTACAGGAAACCGTGGCCAAGCGCGAACGGCAAACCCGTGGTGCAGCCGAAAACCCAGGACGGTTGCATCGACGCGCTATACGCGTACGATAAGGCCAACTACCCGATGTGCTGCTTCTCGGCGCGGGACGGTAACACCGCGGCGACGCGCGCGGACGGCTTCATCGACATACACGCGTACACGCTCATAAGGGTCGAGAAGAACGTCGCGGGGAGCGGCGTGGACATGTTGCTCCTTCGGAACCCCCACGGAACTAACGAGCTCACGAGAGGAATGTGGGTCGACGACGGACCGGGGTGGAAGAAGCACCCGGAGATACGAAAGGCGATACAGCCGGCGTTTGAGAACGACGGCGCGTTTTGGGTCGAGAAGAGAGAGTTCTTCAAGTACGTCGACTACGTCAGCGTGCTCGCGCTAGACATGACGACGTTCGTGAAGAGCTCGTACGCGCCGCCGCCGCTGTTCGAGGACGAGTGAGGCGATAGACTAGCTAAGTTGAGTCGAAGTTATTAATATTATTCGGCGAGGGAAAAAAACGAAGACGAAGACGAAGACGACGACGACGACGACGACGAACGAGACACTCTCCGAGCGAGCGCGGCAAAGAAACGAATAAGTCATCATCACATCCATCTCGCTTTGTCTTCTCTACTCTACGCGTATACCTCGTCGTACTCGCCGCGGACGTCGCACACGATCTCTGGCCCGAACAGCGCCTCGCCCTCTCGGACGAACTCCTCGTAATTTTCAGCGTGCGCCGCCGCGGCGTCCGGATTCGGCTCCGACACGTCGTCCGCGTACGCCGGCGGATTTTCCTCCACGAACGCTCGCGTGCTCGCGCCGCTCACGAGCGCCGCGGCTTGGAGCGCCGCGCCCAGCGCCGCGGTCTCGGGCTCGACCGGCCACGTCACTCTCGTGTCGAACGCGTCCGCGATGATCTGCCGCCACCGTTTGCTCTTCGACCCGCCGCCGACGACGGCGAGCTCCGTCGGCGGGGATAAACCGAGCTCGGACATGCGTTTCAGTCCACCTAGCAGCGCGTACGTCGCGCCCTCCATCGCGGCGTTGTACACAACCCCGGGCGTGCACAGCGACCCGGGCCTCAGACCGGTTAACGTCCCCATCGCGTGCGGCCAGTTCGGCGAGCGTTCGCCGACGAGGTACGGCAAAAAACGCACGCCGCCGCTCCCGGGAGGCACGCTCTTCGCTTCCTCGGCGAGCTCTTCGTGCGACCTTCCCCCGCCGAACGCCTGCCTCGCTTCGCCGACGACGCGCGTGCAGTTCATGGAGCACAGGAGCGGTAAGTATCCCCCCGTCGCGTCGCAGAACGGCTGGATCGCCGCCGTCGGGTCCGGCACGGTTTCGGCGTTGTACCCGAACAGCGTGCCCGAGGTGCCCAAAGAAACCACGAGCCGCCCTTCGTTCACGCACCCGGCGCCGAGGGCGCTCATCATGTTATCGCCGCTGCCGACAGAGACGGGGATGCCCGCGGGGAGACCTAAAAACGCCCCAGCGTCGGGCGTTACCTTGCCCCATTCGACGTCCGGCGGGAGGAGCTTCGGAAGCGTCTCGAAAAACCGCGCGTCGACGGCGTCGCACTTCGCCTCGTCGATCTCCCTCGCCTCCATGTCCATGACGCCTATCCCGCTCGCGTCGCCCCTCTCCATATGCATCTCCCCGGTCATGAAGTAGTTGACGTAATCGTGCGGCAAGCACACGGTCTTCGTCCTCTCCCAGTTTTGAGGCTCGACGTTTTTGAGCCATCGCACTTTGGACGCGGTGAACCCCGCCTGCATGTTCCAACCGAACATCTTCCCGAGCTCGGTCGCCTCCGCCGCGGACTCGGTGTCGCACCACAGCTTCGCCGGTCGCACGACCGCCCCTTCCGCGTCCAAGCACACCATGCCGTGCTGCTGCCCGCTCACGCCGACGCACGCGATGGCGTCGGGGGTCGCTCTGGCGTCCGCGAGCGCGTTCTTCACCGCGACGCGGACGCCGTCGAGCCACGTCGCCGGGTCTTGCTCCGCCGCGTTCGCGGAGGCGTTCGGGAGGAGGCCGTACGACTTCGCGCCGCGCCCGGCGACCGCGCGCGCGTCGAGGTCGTAAAGGATCGCCTTCGTGCCTTGCGTGCCGACGTCCACGCCGAGGGCGTAGGTGGCTTTGGATTTCGCTTTATCCGCGGCGTTCGACGCGGCCGACGCCTTCGCGCGCGCGACGACGACGCGTCCGCGATGGCGTCGTCCGCGTCGACGACGCGGCGCCGTGTCGAACGCCGCCGCGGCGATCGCGGCGGTGCGCGCGAGGGACGACATCACGCCGGGCGCGGGGAGGAGTGATGACCGCGCGGCGGGCGGGGCGGAGGCTGACTCGGACACTGACAGCACGTGGTGGCGCGAACGCGTCGCGGTCGGGCACTGCAGGTGCCGAGTTATCCTCTCTCTCGGGCCGGAACGATCGCTCCACGCGCACACCCCGACGCGCGCGCGTTGAGGGATCCGCGCGACCGCGACGTCATGCCGCACGAAGACGATGAGGTTACGGAGGTGCGACTCGCGCGATCGCGCCGGCGCGAGCGTCGCCCCGCCCGCGCGTCGCTTCGCGCCGTCGATCGCGCGTCTCTCCGTCAACCCTAAACCCTCCGCGTTCGTTCGTTCGTTCGTTCGTTCGATCGATCCGTCCATCCATCGATCGGTCTGACGACGACGCGCGCTCGTCCCCGTCCGTTCCCCAACCGTCCCTC
>MDSW01163895.1_pt1 | contig 13399 bp, 5 predicted proteins | sample 811171 | NCBI WGS metagenome assembly MDSW01 (sample SAMN05326641, study PRJNA326480) | marine metagenome | isolation source: seawater | place: Atlantic Ocean: North West | collected 2012 | reverse complement strand
GCTTGAGCGCGCGCAGCGCGACGCGCGTCGTCGCCGGCGCGATCGCGCCGACGCGCCGCATGATGACGCCCGACGTCGCACATCGCGCCGCGACATCACCCGCGCGCGCGCTCGAGGCGCGACGCCGCGCGCGCGGCGGGCGAGACGCCGCGTCGCGCGATGCCGGGCGCGGACGCGACGCGCGAGACCGGCGCGCGCGAGCGGCGGCGTCGGAAAGATCATCGGCCGCATCACCATCGGAGACACGCGTCCAACTCGAGTTACGACGCGCGCGAGCCGATCCTGCGCGCGCGGGACGGCGCGGAGGAGGCGCGCGATGCGGTCGACGACGACGACTCCGCGCCGTCGCCGCGAACGCCGCTGAACGCGGTGAAGACGCGCGATGGGAGAAAGTCTCCGCGAACACCCGATGATGAGTCGGAAACGTCTTCGTCGTCGGATGACGCGACGCCGGGGCGAGGGGAGCCGTTCAGCCCGCGACGAGGCGGACGGTCGAGCTCGGAATCGTCGGGAAATCGCGCGGGCGGGGCGTTCGGGCGGCGGGGAGGGAGGCGGAGCGGGCGGGCGAGCGACGCGGAGCAGATCGCGCGAATGCTGGACGGCGAGGCGACGTCGAGCGAGAAAGGGACGGGAGGTATGAGGGACGACGTCGACGATGCGAGCGGTGATGCGGTGGAAGTGAAATCGGCGCTCGATGCGGCGGAGATGGAGGGAGATGGAGGAGGGAGTCGACGGACGACGACGTGGGGGGCGCTCGTGGCGTATCTGCGATGCTGCGTCGCGCCAAAGTCGACGACGGAGAGCGAGCTCGAGTGCGCTGAGAGCGCGGCGAGTGTGGTGCATCAGACGACGACAGTGTCGTGCGTGCCGTGCGTGGCGCAGCCGAGGGCGTGCTTGGAAGATGGGTTCGTGTTGCACGAAGGCGACCCGTTCATCGGCGAGCCGGACTGCGCGTGCGACGCGTCGCGCTGGGGCAAGTACGCGACGAAGGAGATTTGCAATCTGCGTGATGGGGCACCCAAGTATAAACCGTGTTTAGTGCTCGACTTGGACGAGACGCTGGTGCATTCGAGCTTTAAGCCCGTGATGAGAAGCGATTTCATCGTGCCGGTTGAAATCGACGGCAAGATGACCGACGTGTACGTGTTGAAGCGCCCGTGGGTGGATTTGTTCATGCGCGAAGTTTCGAAAGACTGGGAAATTGTCGTGTTCACGGCCAGTTTACCGAAGTACGCGAATCCAGTGATGGATTTACTGGACGTCGAGAAGACGGTTCGTTGGCGGTTGTTCCGTCGACACTGTTACGCGTTTCAGGGCAACTACGTCAAAGATTTGACGTCTTTAGGCCGAGATCTATCGCAAACGGTCATCGTGGATAACTCACCTTATTCATACGCGTTTCATCCGCAGAACGCGTTCCCTATTTCGAGTTTCATTGACAACCCCAACGACAACGAGTTGCTCAACGCGATACCATATTTGCGAGAGCTAGCGAGAACTAAAGACGTTGTCGAATTTTTGAAGAAGTCGCGAGGGTGTATGCCACGTCAATCGTACTTTTCGCGCAAAGAAATCGAAGAGCCGGCGTACGATCGAGTTGGTAACGCCATTGTGCCATAGTGCCATAGACAGAAGCTGCGTTGTTTGCCTTGTTGAAATGTTACAAATCCGTGGAAAATCGACATACGTTACATCATTCGTCATCCTCGATGGACAAAAGAGAGAAGACGTTAGTGTTCTCCACGCGCGTCACGACTTCTTCTTGAATCTTGAGCACGGGAGTGTGCACTTTTTTCTCGTGCTTCGGCGTCGGAAGCTTTGCCGGTTCGCGGTGCAACTCGGCGTCAATCTTCTTCTCAACCTCGGCGAGAATTTTGCTCGTGTCCACTGGTTTAGCGCCACCGAATATAGACGCAGAACCGACGGCGATCGGAGGCTCTCCGGAGTCCCTCTCGACGCTTCGCGGTTTGAGCACCAATTTGGGACGCTCCGCGGCCGGCTCGACGATTTTCGGCACCGGCGCGGCGTTGCCCACAGACGTCCACTGATCCTCGCGATGCGAGTTTCGACGTTGCCCGCGATCGGTAGAACTTCTTCGTCCTCTGTCCATCGACTTCCGCTCATCCGCGACGTTGACGCGCAACGGGCGTTCGCCCATGACGAAGCCGTCTGCCTTCAACGCTTCGCGAAGACTGTCCGCGTCTGGAAACTCCACAAAGTACCCTCGAACTTTCGTCTGACTCCTATCCGTCATCGCGCGGACGTTTACTGCCTCTGGCGTCGCCCCGCACGCCTTCAACACCTCATCCTGCGTCGCCTCAAACGGAAAGTTTCCGACGAACGCGACGTACGGCGGCTTTGTGGGAAAAGCCGCCGGCTCTCGTTCTCGCGGCGCCGTCCGTTCCCGCGAGCCTTCTTCGCGGTGATGCGTCTCTCGATGTTCGCGATACTCCACTTGCATCGCCGTGGGTTGATGCGTCTCCCCTCGCGTCTCTCGAAACCCGCCGCCGCCGTGCGTCTCCGCGCCGTGCCAACCGCCCATGCGCTGAGTCGCGCGAAAATCAAACAATCGTTCGGGTGCTCGCGCGCGCGCGCGTGCGTCGATCTTCAGATCCTACGCACCGCCGCCGATCGAACGCTTTCGTCAGTCTCCTTCGTCGCCTCTCGAGCGCGGTCGCACCGCGCGCGACATCGCGTCGCGCGCGTCGATTCTCGAGAATTCTCGCGATCGTCGTCGTCGTCGTTCGCGCGCTCGAGATCGCGTCGTCGAGCGGTTTCGCGCGTCGGCACGCGCTCGATCGATCGAGCGATGTGCGTTTCATCGTCGAGCGCGCGCGCGCGACGAGTGACGCACCGTGCGCGCGAGCGCGAGCGCGAGCGTGTGCGGAACGGTGCCGACAGTTACCGAGCCGTGGGTGGCGCCTTCGGGGACGAAGAGATCGAGAAATTTCGAGACTCGCAAAATGTGCAAACATGCGCGTTACAAGGATGGCGTTAAAAGGACGCGTTAAAAGGAAGAAGCGACGTCTTCGAGGTTACCGTACGGAACGTCGTTGTCGCTTTCGAATAAGTACGCCTTGGCGTCGTCGCTGAGCGCCAAGGAGAGGCTGGCGACGGAGGCGCCGTCGGCTTTCGCAGCCCGCGCGCGCCGCTGGAGGGCGTCCGACTGCGCGTTTAAATCGGATTGGCGCAAGGGCAAGTCCACGGCGCACGGATCGATGGTGTAACCCATACTCGTGGCTATAGACGCCATCATACAGTTGCTGACGACGCGCTCGGAATCAACGGTGTGGTCAGCGCTGATGGGCAACCAGGCGGCGGTTTCGGCAAAGGCGCGGCCGCCGCGCGCGCAACCCAACTGGTTGAACTTTTTGGGGTTGAAGTCCATTTCATCGATGTCGGGTTGCGGTACGGACTCGCTGACGACGCGTTCATCGTCATACCAAGTCGGGACGACACCACCGAGCATTGATTTATCGAGCTTCTTCGTTTGCGCGATGTAGCAGTTGAAATTCAAACCGTCGGCGTGCTTTGCGATGCACTTGGAATTTAACCAGGTGCTGATCATCCCGGCTCCATTCGTCGCGACGTAATCTCGAAGTCTCTGCGCGCCCCGTTTCGTGAACATCAGAGCGCTAGTGCCGACGCCGCCGCACATATGGTTGTGCTTGTACAAGTACACCGACGAAGATTGGTTCACGCACTCCTCGGCGCCGTGCGTGTGCTCTCCCCACGTGCCGGTCGCGCTCGACTTGATCTTCTTCACGAACTGCCCCGGGCTCAGGTAATCAGGCTCGAGAAACACCATGTCGGTGTTTTCCGGAAGCTCACTCTCGAGCTCGGCGTAATCGAGCGGGCTAACGGCGTGCTTCGCCAAGGCTGTGGACTCCCAAACGACAAACGAGTCGGCGCCAGAGTCGAGCGCCTTTTTCCAGACAGCCATGTGCGATAACATGGAGCCGAGGTGCTTCTGCAGACCCAGCTTACACGCTTCCCCGACGCAGTGTTGATCTTTGTCAGCCAGCGTGGCTTGCACGTCCTTAACGGGAAAGCGCACGTCGTCGCCTTCAGTCATCCCCATCATCGCCACCTTGGCTGTCTCGAGCGTATCCGGCCAGCGCGCCGGAAACGTCTCTTCTTCGATACTAGCGACCTTAGCGGCCTCACTCGAGTCCATACCAGCGTATGTCTCGAACAGGTTGGCCACGTACGCTTGCGCACTCTTGGCGTTTTCAAGTTCTTCGCCCGGCTGGGTGTCGGAGATGATGTAAATCTTTGGAGTGTTCGTCGGGAGTGCGGATTCGGTACTGCCCGTCGCCGCCGTTCCTCCCACATCGGTAACAGCTGAAATCGCCGCTTTCGCGCGTTGCTGCTTTCTATGCGCCACACGTTGCTCGCGTTTCGGATGCTCCTTGTTGAGTTCCGCTTCCTTGGCAGCGAGCGCTTCCTGCGCTCGCTTGGCCGCGGCTGCTATTCTCTCGTTCCGCGCCTTGGCAGAGTTCACGTGATGCGCCGGGCGCGCGTGGTGCTGCGCACCCAAAGCCGCGACTTCGCTCGTCTCTTCGCCGGCGGCGATCGTGGAGTTATCCGCGATCGCATCACCGACGACGAGCGTGGCGTTGTCCGCATCAACGAACGTACCGTCGACGACGAGCGTGGCGTTGTCCGCGTCGCCGCCTTCTTCCTCCGCGAGCGCCGAGCGTTCGACGTCGACGACTTCGTTCCGCTTCGCCGCCTTCTCCACCGCCGCGCGTCGCGCCGCCCGGTGTTCCATGCGCTGCTCCCGTCCCGGATGCGCCTCATTCAGCAGTCTTTGTCTCTCCGCCTCCGCTTCCTCCGCCGCCTTCGCCGCCGCGGCGATCCGCGCGTTTCTCAGAGCCTTCGCCGACGCCGTCGGCTTCGATCCGAGCGCCGCCGCCCCTCCCGCGCCCGCCGTCCCTCGCACCGCCCCGATCGTCACCGCCGTCGCCGCGAGCGCCGCCGCGACGACGACCGCCACCCGTCGCCCGCCGCGCGCGCGTCCGTCGCGGCGTCCCGCGCCGTCGTCGCCGCGCTCGACGTCCAACACCGCCGCGTCCGCGTTCGCGCGCGGCGTCGACGAGACGTCGCGTCCGAGCAGCGCCGCGCGTTCACCGCGCGCGTCGGTCGTCATGTCCGCGTTCGTCCGCGTTCGCGCGTCCCTCGGCGTCGCTCGGCGTCGTCGAGTGAAGCCGTCGAGTGAAGGGTGTTGCGAAGGTTGGTTTTATCGTGCCGTCGTATTTCGGACATACGTGTATGCACATTCAGTCATGTATAACTCAGATACAACGTTTCCACAAAGTCGTATAAAACCACATACGAATTCGATCAAAATCACCGCGGCATCGCGCGCGCGGCGCGCGCCCCGTCGCCGCGCGATCGTCGCCGCACACGTCGACGCCGCCGCGCCGCCGCGCCGACGCTCGACGAACGGCTCGAATCCGCGCGCGCGCGCGCCTCGACGCGCGCGCGCCTCGACGCGACGCGCCGCCGCGACGCGTCGACGCGACGCGACGACCGACCGGTCCGACGCCGCGACCGCGCGCGAGGGTTGATCTCGCGACGCGCGCGTTCGACGCATCTTGCGCGCGAATTCGCGCTTGAGCGCGAATCGGGACGTCTCGGAAGCGCGGGAGGATGATGCGCGCGGAGAGTGATCGCGGGGGGGGGGCGAACGCGGCGGTGAAGACGGAGGGAGGGGGGACGAGCGATGGACTTCCGGGGACGGCGGTCGGGGCGCGAGGCGGCGAGACGACGACGAAACGAGAGCGGGAAGCGGATTGGGCGAACGAGATACCGCCGGATGTGCTCGCGGAGGCGTTGGGGGCGCGAAGGAGCGGACGGAAGACGAAAGCGCGGGTGATCATGATCGATGGGGAGCCGGTGTTGAGGTCGAATAATTACTCGTTGACCGAGGGCGAGCCGAGCGTGTTCGACAAGGAGCTCGGGGCGGGAGAGGATGGGACAGAGGAAGAGGCGGGGCGAACGCAGTACGTGTTTGAACCGACCAAGGTCCGCAGACAGTACGTGCGAAAGAAGCCCAGAGTGCCGAAGGTGGCGACGGATGAGGAGGTCAAGTGCGCGAAGAATAATCGAGAAATTTCCAAAGCGATTGAGGACGCGCACGTGCGTCGGTCCAAGTACTTACAGGCGCAGATGAAGGCCTTGGACCCGTTCATCACGCCACAGGTGAAAAACGCCATCCTCGATCGCGCCGAAGCGTACGAGGCGTCGCAGAAAGGTCCGCAAAAAGTGCTCATGCCCGTGGAGAACCAACCCGCGATGATCAAGGCGGTGTTGCGCGAGTATCAATTGGAAGGTTTGCGATGGAACGTCGGAATGTACGATCAAGGATGCTCGTGCATCTTGGCGGATGAGATGGGTTTAGGTAAAACGTTACAGTCGATTTCGTTCTTGGCGTGCATAAAGGAGATGCGTCACGCCAACGGACCGCACTTGGTCGTGTGCCCGCTCTCCGTGCTCTCGTCATGGATGGACGAGTTGCAAAAATGGGCGCCGTCGTTCCGCGTCGTGCGCTTGCATTCCGGCGACGAAAATGAACGTGTTCGTTTGCGAAAAGAAGTGGTGCCGAACACCGAATCCTACGACGTCGCCGTGACGACGTACGAGATGGCGTGTAACCCGGCGTTCAACGTGACGTTGACACAAAAGGTCATGTGGCGTTGCTTGATTCTTGACGAAGGTCATCGCGTGAAGAACGAAGAAACGGCGGCGCATCAAGTGCTAAAGCGCATCAAACGTCAACACACGCTTCTGTTGACTGGTACGCCTATCCAAAACAACTTGCACGAGCTGTACGCCATTCTTTCCTTTTTGCATCCCGACGTCTTCACGTCAAGCGAACCATTCGATAAGGCGTTCAATTTGAACACCTCAGAACACAAGGTTGACTCAAACTTACTGGAAAAAGCACACTTTCTGATGCGTCCATTCATTTTACGCCGCGTCAAGGGTGAGGTTGAAGTGTCGCTTCCACCAAAGACAGAGACGAAGATTATGTGCCCGTTGTCCGAGGCACAGACGTTTTGGTATCGACGACTCTTGCTTCGGGAAGCGACGGCTTTGCAGTCGCTCGAAAAGGCGACCAAAGGCGAAGGTGGTGCGGATAACTTCCAAAAGCTCAATTCGTTGTTGATGCAATTGCGAAAGTGCTGCAATCATCCGTTTTTGTTCACCGGTACTGACGTGCCCGAAGATGGCGTGCCGATCGAGGATCTCATCTCGGCGTCTGGTAAACTCGCCGTGCTCGACAGAATGATGCAAAAGTTAAAAGAAGGCGGACATAGAGTGGTGTTGTTCTCACAGTTTACTTCCATGCTCGACATCTTACAAGATTTCTTGACTTTGAGAGGGTACACCTACGCTCGTTTGGACGGGTCGACGAATCGCGTGCAGCGTTCCATCGACATCGCCGCCTTCAACCGTCCAGATTCACCCATGTTTGCGTTCTTGCTCTCCACCCGTGCCGGTGGTTTAGGTGTAAACCTTCAGACTGCGGACACGTGCATCTTGTTCGATAGCGATTGGAACCCTCAAGTGGATCTTCAAGCGATGGCTCGCGTGCACCGCATCGGTCAGAAGAAGATGGTGCACATTTACCGACTTGTCACTGCGGGTACTGTCGAAGAGCGCATGACGCAGCGCGCGGAGAAGAAGCTTTTCTTGGATCAAATGGTTTCACGAGGTTCCACGAAGGCTGCAGAACAATCGGATAACCTCGATAGGAACGATTTGTACGCCATGTTACGATTTGGAGTTGACGCCGTCTTCAGTAAAGCGAGCGGCGATCCTCCAACCGATGCGGAATTGGACATTCTCATGGACCGCACACCCGCGGGCGAAAAGCGACGTAAAAAGCTCGGTGACCTCCAAACCGATGTGACGACCGCCGAAGACTACATCGAAGGCAAGGCTGAAGCGGCGCCCATCTCCACCTTCATGCTTCCCGAGGCGATCGCCAACGACATGGGCGTGAGCGCCGACGCTGTGAGCGAAGCCAAGGCTAACAAGTACAAATCAGTCAAAGACATCGCTGCAGAGTTCAACGCCAACGTTATGATGGGTAAGCGTTCTCGAACGAAGACGACGATTGAAATCGACGGGCACACTGTGCTCAAGGCGAACAATTACAACATGGAGGATGGCGAACCGTCTGTGCACGCGCGCGAAGCTCGAACCAAGGTAAAAACTGGCCCGGAGTCGAAGAAGCCGCGATCTCAAATCGCGGGGAGAGATTACGGTCATAGTTCAGTGTGTCAGTCGTGCTGGGATGGAGGTGAAATCGTGTGTTGCGACTTGTGTCCGGTCTCGGTGCACCCAGACTGCATAGGGATCACAATCAAGGATATCACGCGATACCATCGGTGGTCTTGCCCGCATCACTCGTGCCACGAATGCGGCCGCAAGGCGGCGGCAGTAGGTGGTATCCTTTTCCGTTGCGAAGCATGTCCGAGAGCTTTCTGCGAAGATCACTTGCCGCACACCGCAGAAATCATCGGCAAGTGCAAGCGATTTCAAGACTTGGGCCAAAACCACCCGGCGCAAGCGTGCTTCATTCACTGCGACAAGGAGTGCTCCAAGTGGGCTTCGACGCATATCGCAGAAGAGTACGGTAAAACTGCTGAGGGCTGGTCAATCGGCAAGAAAGTCGCCATTACCGATCACTGGATTGAGGACCGCGATGCCGAGCTCGAGCTTCCGGTGGAGAACGGCACGCGCACCAAACCGTTGGCGCACGCAACGTTCACCGATCTCGTTCAGTTCTTGCTTCGCAACGAAGGACCGAAGAAGGGTGGTAAGAAAAAGAAGAAATCGAAGGCATCCGATGAATTGATCGAACCGCAACCGGGTGAGTTGTTGGAGATGCGCGGCGTGTTGTGTTACTACACCAGAAATGGAGAAAACGTCGCGGCCGTGTCTGAAATGCACAACGTCGACTGGAAAGATATCATCGACTGGAACACGGGTTGGGTGCCGGGTGCGTTCTACGGTAAGGGTACGTACTTACTCGAGGGTACGCGACTTTGGCTCGCGCCGCCGCCGCGCAAGACTCTCGATGAGATGACGGAAGACGAGCGAATCAAGCGCGTTCAAGAAGATCGCGAAGCAGCCTTAGCTGCGGTTGCGATGGGCTTACCCGGTGCCTCTCAGATGCTCAACGAAGGCGAGGTCAGTGTTCTCGGCCGTGGTCTCAAAGGATTGCGTCAAAAGGATCTCTTGCCGTCTGAACGCGACGAAATTGTCACGGAGATGTTCAAACGCGTCCGCCCGCTTTTGGAAAAGAAGATCGCGGCTTCGCGTAAGCAAGCAGAAGACCAAGCCAAGAAGGCGGCAAAAGTTGACGAAGAAGAACGCATTCGTGCGGCTGAACGTAACGCACGAACTGCGCGTCGTGGCGACGGTATGCCCTCCGACTCGTTCCTCGCCGCCGATCTTACGACGGGCGATCGCGCTCCGGCACGTCGAGGCGCACCCCCGCCCATCCCTGCAGTGCATGGCGGCAAAATCTCCAAGAGTTCGCTTGATGCCATTAAGAACGCTATTCTCCGCGGTTTGGACTTGGTCGGCGCGACAAAGACCGGTGAACATTGTCCTGCGATGATGCTCAAGGTGAGAATCGCGCGCGGCCACGCCGGGTCGCAGTTATTGACGGATATGCGGACGCGCTGGACGTCGGATTTGGGTGAGGATTTAGGTTTCACGCTCGGCGTTATTTCACTTGAACGCGACGGTGCTTTGGATCTTGAACTTCATCACAAATTTCCCGAAAACGTTGAGCTTGCGTCGCTTCGATTATCCGCCAAGGCCAAGGTGCCACCGAAGCCAAAGGGCGAGCTGTCGCAAGAAGCCCCGAAACAATCTCGGGCCACGTCTTCGCAGTTTGTCCTCAACGAGCAAGAGGTTAAAGTTCAATGCGGTGATCTTGATGGTTTCTTGCGCCCGGGTGTTAAACGCGGCGATGAAAGCGTCGAGTTTATGGATTCTGAAGGCAAGAAGCACGTCGTACCGGCGGTTGAATTCGAGAGATTGGGAGGTCGCGGTTCCACTCGCAAATGGCGTCAATCCATTCGACTCGGCGTCGACATTCCAGCTCGCGAGATCACGGACGACAGCAAGCGAGGTCCGCCAATTGGAAAGTTCTTGCGCGATGAAGGCATGGTGTACCGCGAAAGTGTCATCGGCCGTTGCCTCGAGATGTGGTTCCCAGAAATTGAGCAGTACTACCCCGGCGAAGTTATCGATTACAAGTCTGATTCGGGCGAGCACGAAATCCTGTACAACGACGGTAACCGCGAGTGGGTGTACTTCTGCCTGCAACAAACTCGATGGCCCGACGGTCTTCCTACTCGCCTTGAGCCCTCCAAGGAAAAAGCCGGTCGAAAGCCGAGCGAAAAGTCGGAGAAGGAGAGTGGCAAACGCGGTCGTGCGGCGGCCGTCGTATCGTCCGAAATGGTGTCCAACGGCTATCGTGTCTTCGTTCTCAGCGAAAAGATGACGCTCGAGCAGATTTCGGCGCAAGTCGGAATAGCATGCGACGAGTTACTCAAATTCAACGAGCCTTACATCCCCAAGTTGTCGATCACGACGAAATTACCCGAGGATAGTAAACTTTACTTGCAAGCTGGTCCGGATCCTGACGAGCTCGCGGCGATGGAATTGGTCGAAGCGAGGCTCGAACAAGCGAAGCAAGCCGAAAAGGACGCCGCGGAAAAGGAAGCCAAAGCGAAGGAAGATGCCGCAAAGGCCAAGTCCAAGGCCAAGGCGAAGGCCAAGGCGAAGACTAAAGCCAAGGGAAAGAAAGGCAAGGATGAGACCCCGAAGAAGGGAGGTAAGATCGTCAAACGTGCTGCCGCGAACAAGGCGAAGAAAAAGTTCGCCGAGGTGGACGAGGATGATGATGACGATGACGATGACTTTGATTCCGAAGACGAAATAGAATCCGAATCCGAATATGACTCCGAAGGTGACGAAGATGACGAAGATGAAGAGTTTACAGTATCAAAGAAGAAGCCGCGGTCCAAGCACAGCGCGGCAAAGATGGCAGAGATGGCGGCGGCTGAGTTCAAGCTCGAACTCGAGGCGCCGTGCGTCGTTCGAGGAAGCGCTGTGCCCATCGTGTGTGGTGGACTCGAAGGTGTCTTGACTGGTGGTCATCTTGTCGTGCTGCACACAGATGCCAAGAAGAAATCGACGAGCGAGATGACGATGGAAGAATTCATGAAACTCGCCAAGCGCAAGGGTCACTGGCAAGAAGAGGTGAAATACAACGGTGCCGGCGAGATGAAGGGTAATCCCATCATTCATTATCTTGCAGAGCGCGGACTTGCTATTGGTCGCGGCGCGATCGGTAACAATGTGGACATTCTCCCGCACGGGACCGCCATGCAATTTTTCCCCGCGAAGATTGTGAGCTTTGACGACGTCTCTGGTTCGCACGAAATTCAGTACTTTGGCAAGGAGGAATTAGAGAAGATTCATCTTCCCTTGGCCACCATAAGATGGTTACCGAAGATGTGGGAACCATTCGGCGGCCCCGAATCGGTCAAGGTGCCGGATGCCGAAGGCGGCCTCATATTTGCTCTGAAGCCGATTCCCATCGGCTGCGGCGGTATGCGAGGCGTTTTACTTCCGGGAGGCAAGCGCGGCGAAGAAATGGTGCGATACTGCGTCATGCGTCGTGAGCGAGAGCGGTGCATCGTCGACGAGCTCACAATTCCCGCCACAGAGTTCGAGCGTCTCAGCGGCAAGGGTACGGCGAAGAAGTGGCGTCAATCCGTCCGCGCTCTCGACGCCGACTTCAAATTCGGCGACTCAGTGAGCAAGCTTCTCAAATCCATCGGAGAAGTCTTGGGCACAAAGTGTGTCAAGCGTGAAATCGAAGTCTTCTGGCCCGGCGACGAGTGCTTCTATTACGGCACCGTCGAGGGTTTCAGACCAGAATCTGGCGAGCACGAGGTCGTTTACGACGACGGCAACAAGGAAATTTTACAAGTCGCGATGCAAACAGTCCGCTGGGGTGCGGCGCCGATCGTACGCAAAGGGTCCTCGGCGCCACGATCGCAAAATGCCAAATCGCCGCCGAAGCCAAAACCAAAGACGTCTTGGATTCAATGCGACTCGTGCCAAAAGTGGCGCATTGTACCGCAAACTTACATGGACACGCTCAGCGACGACGCTCAGTGGAAGTGCGCGATGAACCCGGACTCGGAGAAGAGCCAAGCTGGGTGCGATTTAAAGGAGGACGTCGAATAGAAAACGTTTTAGATTCTGTTCGTTAGATTTGTATTGAGAAAAAGGAAACAATGTTCAACATCATCACTAGCCCGTGGCGTTTCTCGCTTTGCGTCGTTCGCCCTTTCCGACGGCGCGGAAGCCGCTGGCGATCGATCCTACCGAACGCGACGCACCGCACGCTTGGCATCGGCAATACGACAAACGGGACGACTGCTCCTTCACCAACTGCGTATCCGAAGATTTGCACATATTGCAAATGACGTAATCGATGAAGTAATGCCGCAACACGCCCTCGAAAACCTTGGGCAAAAACCTTCCCTTGAGCACCAAACGCTGTTGTCCGTCCAACGTTCCGCTCGTCCCCAGCTCGGCCAACAAGTACTGCGTCACGTGTTCACTCGGTCGATGCATCGCGTTACAAATCTCCATCAAGTTCGCAAATACCGTCTTTTTTGTCCCTTCTCTCAGCACCTGCGGCGGCTTGATGATCGTCTTCGATTTTTCGCTCAACTGCGGATTCTTTTCCCTCAAAATGCCAAACACGCGTCCCAACATTTCGTCGTAATGGTAATCCCGCGTCGTACCATCCCACGACGTTCCGCTCCCCGTGTTCGTCCCATCTCGTCCCTCACCAGCGTACACGTCTGCCTCTTCTCCGTCCTCCAGCTCCACCGTCTTCTTTTTCGAGCTCTTCTTCTTCTTCTTCGTCCCGAACTCCGCGTCCAAGTCCTCGCCCTCGTCCGCCGTCTTGTCCTTCTTCTTCTTCTTCTTCTTCCCGAACTCTCCATCGTCCGCGTCCAGGGTCAATTTATCGACGCCGTCCGCGACGTCGCCCGCGTCGCCGTCGCCGTCGCCGTCGAGATCGAGATCGAGCGCGACCTTCTTCTTCGTCTTCTTCTTCTTCAGCGTGGGGTCAAAGTCATCGAGCGACTGTTCGGCGTCGGCGTCGGCGGACATCGCGCGTGCGTTCGCGTGGCGCGTTCGTGCGTGCGCGCTCTCGAGCGTGCGGGCGGTTCACGCGCGAGACGGGCGCGCGGCGCGGTGTGACGCGCGCGATCCGATCGAAGAGCGAGGGTTTGAACAGCGCGCGTGAACCCTACGTCGCTTCGGTCGGCGAAGCGCTCGC
>MDSW01091971.1_pt1 | contig 13400 bp, 10 predicted proteins | sample 811171 | NCBI WGS metagenome assembly MDSW01 (sample SAMN05326641, study PRJNA326480) | marine metagenome | isolation source: seawater | place: Atlantic Ocean: North West | collected 2012 | reverse complement strand
TGCATTGAAGTTTTTTGAAGACGCCTTTTTTATTGCTCCTTTTATTTTTTCTTTAGATTTATCTTTTGACCAACTGTCTTCATCTTTTATATAAAGTGTCTCTCGTTTTACATCGGTACAATGCATTGGTCTCTGATAAATAGAAAGCTTATTCATATTTTCTATTATTGATTTACTCAAACCTTGCACCAACCCATTTTGTTTTGTAAAATCCAATTGTTCAATTGTAATATGTAATGATTTGATAAAATCGCTCATATTAATTGCATCTTTACATTGTTCATTTAAAAATACATTTATATTAAATTTCTGATTTATTGTATTATTTGTATTATTTGTTGTTGAATTATTATTACCTACTTTAGGTATTAATTCTCCTATCGTTTTTTGTTGTTCTACCATCATATTTCGCATCTCTTTATTTTCTTTCACTAATTCTAATATCATATCTTTATAATCATTTGAACCTTCCGTTTTCTCTACTATTTGCGTCTCTTCAATTGGAACACAGGTTTTTTTGTGTCTCCATAATCCCGAATTACATTTATATTCTTTTTCGCATATATCACATACATATTTTTTAACTGATTGCACATCTAATTTGGGTTCTGCTACTTTTGCTACATCATTATTGATACAAGATTGATTTGTAGCACGTTTGTGTTTTTCAGTTTCTAAATGTTTATCAAAATTAAATTTTTTACTACATTTATAATCACACTTTTCACAATAAAATATTTTGGCTACTTTTGCTACTTTTTTCGTTGATTCCATTATATATTTTATTGAAAAAAATATCTTTAAATTGATTTTGCTACTTTTTGCTACTTTTGCTATTTTTTGCTACTTTTGCTACTTTTTTAAAATTACTCGTTTTTTTTATAGTATTGGCTCCTATTTTTATAGGAGCAAAAAATATCGTCTAAAAAATTTTTAAATAAAATTTTTTTAAATACATAAATCTACACATATTAATATTAAAATAATATTGCTCGTTTTTTGGCTCGTTTTGATAGTATAAAAATAAAAATGCTACTTTTTTGATTGATAAATATTGCGCAATATTGCTAAAATTTGTCAATGTCCAATTTTCAAAAAGTAGCATTTTTTTTCAAAAATTTTTTTGCATCACAAAAAATTTTTATAATTTTTTAACATTTTCACATCTTAATGATTTAAAATGTTAAAAAATATGGATTTTTGGCGGAATTTCTATAAAGGTAAAATAAAACTATATTTGGACATTTTTTTTTGTCCAAATCTCAAAAATTTTTTGAGAATTGAAAATTAAAAAAAAATTCACTTTTTAAAAAGGGATATTTTTGTTATGTAATAGCGTCACAAATTAAAAAAGGGCTATTTTTGGGTTCTTTAAGTTCAAAAATATAATATATAATAATTGTATTTAAAGAAATTAAATTAATTATTCATATTATATATATAAACAATATATATAAATGGATACCAGTTTATCTTATGTTTTTATAAAAAATTTTATATACAGTGGATTTATATTGGGTGTTTTACTTAGTTTAATGGATATTATTAAAAATTCTAAAAAAAATATTGGATTTTATGCATTTTTATCAGGTAGTTTTTTTGTAATAAATCTTATACAATATAATTATATTGATGAAATATCATATAATAATACAGAAACATTTTTATTTCATTCAATAACAGGTGGAATTTTATGGGTTGTTTTTTCTATTTTTCTATATATTTTATATAAATATAAAATAGATAAAGTTTTATCTATTTTAATTATGATATTTTTAGTATTAATTACTACTATATTTTATTATTACTTTTTTTTGAATAATTAATTATTTTAAAATATATATTAATAGTAAATGACATCTATATTGAATAAAGATTTAATAGCAACTAATTCTGATATTAGAATCCCAATATCATATAATAATTATTCATTTGCTGATTCTTCAAAATTATTAACAAATTTAACATCAAATAATAATTATATAGATTTAACCGAATCTGGTTATTTTTTGAAATATAAATTATCTAGTAAGAATTCTAAAATTCATGTAAGAGCTAAAATTAATTATGTATGTTCCAAATCTAATTCAGAATTAATTAGTTTTAGATTGTTAAGAAAAATAAAAGGCAATTCTCAACCATTAGTATTAATGGATGACTGTAGTTTAGGTTCATTTTTTGGAGTAACTAACTATAATATTTATAATCTAGAATATATAGATACTCCTAATACTTTAAATGAAATTACTTATTATTTAAATTATAAAATTCATAATTCCAACAATATCATAAATAACAAATCTGGTATATTAGGTTATGATTTATCCAATCATAATTTTTTTTGTGCACAAGAAATTTACATACCCGAAATTGAACAATATTGTTCTGATACATATATTAATCAAGATTTAAATTATAATTATCCAATTATTATAATTGGGACAGCAGGCAATAATACTATGTATTATTCTATTGATAATACTCAAACCTGGATTTCTTTGGGTAAAACTATATTTGAAGAATCGTGTAATGATATTGTTTGGAGTGATGAGACAAAAAAATTTATTGCTGTTGGTAAAGGTTCTAATAGTATTGCATATTCTAATATTTATGGTAAAGAATGGAGAAATATTAGTTCATCATCCAATATTTTTAGTCATAGTGGTAATGCTATTATATGGAGCGGTTTTAAATTTGTTGCAGTAGGAGAAGGTGCTAATACTATAGCTTATTCAGGTGATGGATTAAATTGGTATATTGTACATAATTCTATTGATATTTTTGATAAAGGATATAATATAGTATATGGTAATAACAGATATATATCTGTTGGTTCTGGAAAAAATACGTTAGCTTATTCTGATGATGGAATTAATTGGATTGGATTAGGTAAATCTATATTTAGTATTGCAGCATATGCAATTTTTTGGACTGGTAAAAGATGGATTGCTGGAGGAGAAGGAAAATTTACATTAGCTTATTCAGATGATAATGGGTTAACTTGGACTGGATTAAATTCTACTATTTTCAATAAAAATGTTTTAGCATTTGCTATGAATAATAATATTATTGTTGCTGTAGGAAATGGTACTAATAATATAGCATATTCTATTGATCATGGTTTAAATTGGATTAATATAAATGGTGTTTTTAGTAAAAAATATAAAGTTATAAATGTTTCATGGGTAGGTAACTATTTTATTGCATGTTCTAATGAACCTAATAATTTAATGCAATACTCATATAACGGTATTGATTGGTTTAAAATTACTAATTCAAATGATTTATTAATTACAGAAATTAAAACTGTAACTACTAATATTTCTTATTTAAATAAATATGAAAATTATAATTTAGATATCTCTTTAGATAATTTACGAGTAGACAAAAATTTAGAGACAAATAATATTATTTCTAAAAATTTAAATATAGTATCTTCTGAAGGTAACATAAATACACAAGCTAAATTAGATATAAGTTTAATATCTTTAAATGGTTCTATAAATTTAATGAGTAATAATAATCTATATATTAAATCTGATAATAAAATAATTATAGAATCAAATGAATCTAATATTACAGAAATAATACCCGGATTAATAGTTGATAATTTACTTATAAAAGATAATTATATTATGGAAAAAAATGGTAATGAATTACATTTAAAATCCTTGAATGATAATGTAGTAATTACATCTTCGTCTGGTACTATTAAAATAAATCCTTCTTTAGAAATCGCAAATTTAAATTTATTTGATAATACTATTTTGTCAAATAATAAAGATTTTAATATTATAGGAAAATATAATGTAAATATAGTATCTCAAAATGAATTAAAATTTACTTCTGGTGGTAAAATTAATTTTGAATCTAATAATAAATCCAATAATATTATTGATTTCGGTGGAGCAACTTTACAAAATATAGATAAATTATATGTAGATAAAAGAGATAATTTAGTTTTACCAAAAGGAATTATAACAATGTGGAGCGGTTCAGATGATTCTATTCCAAGTGGTTGGGCATTATGTAATGGAGAAAATGGTACACCTGATCTAAGAGGAAGATTCATTTTAGCATCAACAGGAGGAACTGATATATCAAATTTATATGGAGAAAACAAAAAAAATATATTTAATACCAATAGTATAGGTGGTCAACATGATAATTATTTAACCTTAGATGAATTACCAAATCATTCACATGAAGTATCTTGTAGTAATTATACATTTATACATGATCATTCTATAAATTCAGTAATTCATAATTCTTATACTACTCATGATCATAAAGCATTAACTGTAATTAAAGAAAGTTCCAATACTCATACTCATGATTTAAGTTATTTAATAACATCCGAGGAAGTTAATATATTACATAAACATAATTTAAATAATCATAGTCATAATATAGAATCTCATAATGATGAACATCATCATGAAGTAGATGAACATAGTCATAATGCTAATATTACTATACCCTATTCATTAAATGATAATTTAGTTGGTAATAAATCAATAATTACAGATGGATTACATTCAAGTACAATGAATTTGACCGATTTAAGTAATGGCACTAAAATAAATATAGACAAATGTGATAAATTACTTACTAATGTAAATAAAGCAAACCATAATCATGGTGGTAAAACAAGTTCAGTTGAATTAGAAACTTTAGAAAATAATAACTCTCATTTACATAAAATAAATTCAACTATAAATATTAAAGAATCAAATAATATTCATAATCATAATGCCAATACAACTGTACAGCATAATATACAATATCACAAACATAATATAGATAATTCTATATATCCAATATCATCAACACATAATCATGATATATGTTTAAATTCAATAGGAGGAAATAAATACTATAATAATATGCCAGCATATTATGTTTTAGCGTTTATAATGAAAATTTGATTAATATAAAATATAAAATATAAAATATAATATATATTTTAATAAAATTATATAAATAAAAATAATATATTACTAAAATAATATATTATGTCTAGAATAGAGTATAATTTTAATAATATAAATAATTATAATTCATGGAATTTTAATGCTTATAAAATTATTTCTATAAGTGGTGACGATTTAATACTTAAGGTATCTAATAAAGCAAATAATATAATAAATGATGCGAATATTATTCCTATGATATCAGATAATTATGATTTAGGAAATGAACAAAAGAAATTTAAAAACATTTTTTGTAAAACTATTACAGGAAATCTTCAAGGAAATGCAAAAACATGCACTAAATTAATTAGACCAGTAAAAATTGGAAATATATTATTTAATGGTGAAGTAGATATAAATTTGCCAGGAGTTAATATAACAGGTAATCAAGATACAACAGGTAATTCTGGTAGTACAAATAAATTAAAAAAAACTATTCAAATTGGAGGAGTGCCATTTGATGGTACTAAAAGTATAGATTTACCAGGTGTTAATATTGTGGGTAAAGTAGGTACATATGGTATAGCATATAATGCAATAAAATTGTATTTTAAACCAAAAATAGGTGGTGTAGTATTTGATGGATCTAATAATATAGATTTGCCTGGCGTAAATATAATAGGAAATCAAGATACAACAGGACAATCAAATTCGTCAAAAAAATCAGAATCTTTACAAAGTATTAACAATAATTCTAAAATATTATTAAATAATAATACTATTGAATATATAGCAACAGAGCACAATTTTAATGGTATAATAAATTCACCTGAAATTAACAAACTAAAAAAAGAAATGGAAATTTTAAAAAAAGAAATGGAAGACTTAAAAAAAAGTTTAAATTAGTTTAGTAAATAATTTAAAAATAATTGATTATATTATAATTAAATGACACATAACTTAGATGAAGACACATTCAAAAATCTGCAAAATAAATTAAATAAAAATGAGATGATAATTATTAAATTTACAGCAGATTGGTGTGCACCATGTAAATCAATTAAAGATTATATTAATAATATAGTAAAAGATTTACCTAGTAAAATTAAGTTTTATGAAATTGATGTAGATGATTCAATAGAATTATATGCTAAATTTAAAAATAAAAAAATGGTAAACGGTATTCCCGCATTATTAGCATTTAAAGATGGAATAAAAGACATATGGTATATTCCAGATGATAGTATATTAGGAGCAAATAAAGATGAAATCAGAAGTTTTTTTGATAGAGTAATAAAATACGTAAATAATTAATAATAAATAAAAATTAAATATTATGTAAAATCTATATATATTTTATTATTATAATAATAATAATAATAATAAAATAAAAAATTATTAAGTTTTTATTTTTTAATACCTATAGACTATCTTTTTTTTGGTATAGTTGTTTTTTTATACGTATAGATTTACTTTTTTTTGGTATCGTTATTCTTCTAGTAACATTAGGTTTTATAGAAAAAGTTCTTTCTGTAGAACTTTTAATAAGTGATAGATTATTTTTTAATGCTTTAGTTTTAATAGGTTTTATGTTATTATTAGATAATATATTGTTTGATATTGAAACTCTTTTATTGATCTCGTCTAGTTCATCATTATTAAATAATGAGTTATATCTTTTATTTAATTTATTTAATAAATGTTTAAATTTTTTTAAACTTTCACTCAAATCATTTCTTATATCTATTTTTAAATTAGAATTTAGTTCGTCATACTCATTTTCAATAATATTATCTAATTTATCTAATATTATACTATATTCATTTATTAAAGGATCAATTAAATTTTTTAAAAATTTGTTAATTTTAGGTTTACAATTTATAAAATTTTTTTCATCATTTAAATTTTTATTTTTAATTTTAAATTGTTTTATATCAGTATAAAACAAAACAAAAGCTATAGTAGCATAATCATAATTAATAAGGTCATACGAACTAGTATAAAGGGTTTTATTTAATTGATTTTTTAAATAATTTATATGTAATAAAGTCTTTGTTTGTAAATCAATCTTTGGTAATGAATTAGACATTTATATATATATTTATTTTTATTTTTTTATTAAATTGTTAATGTTATTTGAAAATTCTTCAAAATTTAATTTTGGAAATAATACGTGGGCTTCCCAAAAATATCTGCAAAATGCATATTGAAATTCATAGTTATCATTATAATAATCAGGATAATTTTTCAACAAGAAATTATATATATCTCTATTGGGTATTAAATTAAGACTATTTTTAGGTAATACATAGGATAACAGTAAATGCGGATGGATAATATCTTTATTTGGTGTTAAAGAAAGTTCACTACTAAAATATGGAATATTTTTATAAAGATCTTGTAATAGAGGCGGGTAATGATAATTATATGAATGGTTCCAACTAATACAATCATCAGAATAATAAATGAATGTCCATTGTAAAGTTAATAAATAATTATTACATATAGTATTAATTTCATTATTATTATTATCAATATCGATATTAAATAATGAATAATAATATCTATAGTTCCACTCTTTTTCATATGGATTAATAAATAATTCTACATTTCTCTCCCATGTGGGTGTATTAATGAATTTAGTTTCTTGTTCCTCAATAGTATTATCGGGGAAATATTTTCTGGATAATCGATCTTTATATTTATAATTGTCTAAAATAAATTTTTCTTCTTTTTCAGCAAGGAAACCTATATATTTTTTGAATTTAACCCAATTAATAATTTTATTTTTAACAATATTGTCTTCAATTTTGAAAATTGTTCTATATAAATCGAGTAATATAGTTAATCCATTATTCCTAAGATTAATAGCAGGGAAATGTTGATTAAAATCATTACCTAATAGGAAACATATTAAAATATAATCAGAAATTTTGTTATAATAAATTTCATCAGAAAGATGTTGATTAGAGTTTGTTAGTAAATAATATATTTGTTCAGCTAAATGATTAATATCAATAATATATTTATCATCGGGATTCAATGAAGAATCAAGCGAATTAATAAAATTAGGTGTTTCTCTATACAAAAATATAGTATTATTATATTTAAGATGATTAAGAGATAACATAATTAAATCAGAATCCATACCATATATAATAGTATTGTCTTGATCATGGTTATAATTTCTAATATATTCAAAAATTTTATGTTCGCCTTCACCAGGAATATCGCTGAGAGATAAGATAAGATTATTAGATTTACATTTATTATTGAAATGATTTTTAATAGTATTATTTAATTTATCCATAAAGATAGTTCCAGGTGTAATAGATGCGGTATCCCATTCAACTTTTTTATTAAAAAGTTTATTTTGGTAATGTGATTTATAACGTCGGTTTTTTTGTTGGTTTAATTTAGCGATAGGAGGTACACCATCAAAAGCAATTAATATATTTTTAGTAGGATTAGTAATTTTAATAATATTTTCTATTTTATCAATTACTTTATGAATAATATAATTTTCAAATTGTAATTTATCTTTAAAATTGCTAAAATCAATAGAATCATATATAATAGAGTTGCTATCAATATATAAGTTGTTAATTGTTTTAACACAATCTATTTTTTTAATAATATTTTTGTGAGTTTTAATAAGATTAGCAAAATAGTATGGTATACCCATAATGTATTTATAAATAATAATAATATTCTTAAATCAATTTTAAAAAATATAAAAATTAGAAAAAAGTAAAAATTAGAAAAAAAGTAAAAATTAGTAAAAATTAGTAAAAATTAGTAAAAATTAGTAAAAATTAGTAAAAATTAGTAAAAATTAGTAAAAATTAGTAAAAAAAAGTAAAAATATTATAAAAAATATATAAAAATATAAAAAAATAATATGTTTTTATATATGAAATAATATTAGTTGATATGTCAAATAATTACTCAGAAAAAATTTTTTTTTTTAAAGAAGTATTAAATAAAATACAACGGGGAATACATAATACGCATATGATGAATATTGTAAATTCGAATGAATATAATAGTTGTTTAGAAAATATAGAAAAATTGGTAATTTTAATAAATAAATTAACAAATGAAAGTAGTTTAAACGATTTACAATATATAAACAATAATTTATCATCTTTAATAAAAAATTATGGAGTATACGATTTTGATATATTTTTAAAAATTTGTTTAACAAATGAATTAGTAGATAAATATTTAAAATTAGATAAGTTATATGAAAAATTAAAAGTAATAATAAAATATTTACATCCAATAAATTATAAAATAATAAGTTGGAATGGTAAATATACTCGTAATAAAAGAATAGATTTGGATAAAAATACAAAAGGTATACCACTAAGAAAAAATAGATTAATAGATGATAAAATAATAGTAGAAGAAACAGAACAATTAGAATGTTTAGATTTATTGAGAACAAGTACAAATTTTAATTTACGAGTATATGGTATAAAAGTAATAATACATGATGAATTTAATAAGAAAACGTTATGTGTAAATTGTTTGGTTGATAATTTAATAATGTTAAATATAAATGAAATTTATATAGAACATAGAAAAAATATTTTAAATAATTATGTAAATAATAATAATAAAAATGAACAATATGTAGAAACTTCATGGATAAATTTTTATAATAATTTATCCATAAAAGATTATTTAATATATAATGAAGAAGATTTATTTAATAAATATATTAATATGATGAATCAGATAAATATAATAGGAAATAAAAATATAAATAATATAGTTCAAGAGTTTGTAGGATCAGAATTATACAATCAGAGAAATATAATAATACAATTGTTATTGAATAATTATAAACAAGAATATCAATATATAGCTTATTTATTATATGATTTATTATCAATAGAAGTGCAGTCATCTAATGATTCAACAGAACAAAAAATATTATATGATAGTTTACCAATAGAATGTAAGAAACATTTTAAAAAAGCAATGTATAAAACTATAGAATATACAACAAATTTATCAAATTTTGATAATAATAAAATACCATTAGAGCAACAAATATGTTTAATGAAAGTGGGTGATAATGTAAAAGAAAAAGCTATGCAAAAATTAAAAGAAATAAAATCTAAATCGGAAGATTCAGGATCAAAGGCGAGACAATATTTAGATGGATTATTAAAAATACCATTTGGAATTTATAAAGAAGAATATATTTTAACAAAAAAAGATGAAATAAATAATTTGTTTATTTATTTAACAGAACCATTAAAAACTTTGAATGTAAATACAATTGAGAATAATTATATAAAAAATTTTTTAGATTTAATAAATGAGATATTATGTAAAGAAAGTTATAGTTCTTTAGAAATTTTAAATATAGTAGATACGATAGAAAAAAATCTAGAACCTATTTATATAAATATAATAAATTGTGTTATAAATAATTTATTGCAAAATAAGAAAAAAAATTTAGTTTTACTGTTAAATTCTATAATGATATTATGTAAAAAATATAACATTGATACTGGAAAATTAGTAAGTTCAAATAGTAAAATAAATGTAATTAGAGATTCGATAAAAATGTTGGTAGAAAATAATAAAAATAATTTAGATTTATTAAAAGATATTTTAATAGAAAATGAATATATAAATTCAAATAAAGTGTATAATTATTTAATAACAACTGATAAAGTTATAAAAATAATAATGCAAAAAAATAATGAAATAACTGAATATATAAGTAAATTTAATACTACACTAAATAATGCAGTCCATGGTCATTTAAATGCAAAAAAACAAATAGAAAGAATTTTGGGACAATGGATAAATGGTGAAAAATCAGGTTATTGTTTTGGATTTGAAGGTCCACCTGGTACAGGAAAAACAACTCTAGCAAAAAAAGGATTAGCAAATTGTTTAAAAGATAAAAATGGCGAAAGTAGACCATTTTCATTTATTGCATTAGGAGGTTCATCAAATGGGAGTATATTAGATGGACATAATTATACCTATGTTGGATCAACTTGGGGTAAAATAGTAGATATATTAATAGATAATAAATGTATGAATCCTATAATTTTTATAGATGAATTAGATAAAGTAAGTAAAACAGAACAAGGGAAAGAAATAATAGGAATATTAACTCATTTAATAGATACAACACAAAATGATAGCTTTCAGGATAAATATTTTAGTAATATAGATTTAGATTTGTCAAAAGCATTATTTATATTCTCATATAATGATGTAGATTTAATTGATAAAGTTTTATTGGATAGAATACATAGAATTAAATTTGATAATTTATTATTAGAAGATAAATTAATAATAACAAGAGATTATTTATTACCAGAATTTTATAGACGATTTGGAATAGAAAATATAATAACATTTGATGATAATTTAGTTAAATATATAATTGAGAATTATACAAATGAACCAGGGGTAAGAAAATTAAAAGAAATTTTATTTGAATTAATATCAAGTATAAATTTAGATTTATTAAAAAAAACTCAGAAATATGATATACCGGTAGTAATAACGATAAATATAATAGAAAATATATTATACGAGAGACATTTTATAAGATATTTAAAAATTAATAGTATACCAAAAGTGGGTATTATAAATGGTTTGTGGGCTAATGCATATGGTAATAGTGGTATATTACATATTGAAAGTAAATTATTTTCAACAAATACTTTATTAGAATTAAAATTAACAGGTATGCAAGGAGATATAATGAAAGAAAGTATGAATGTAGCAAAAACTTTATCTATTTCACTATTAACTTCAGCACAGAATAAAAAAATATTAAAAGATTTTGAAGAAACAAAATTACAAGGTATACATATTCATGTTCCAGAAGGTGCAACTCCCAAGGATGGTCCGTCAGCGGGGGCGGCAATAACTCTAGTTATGTATAGTTTGCTTGTTAATAAAAAAATTAAAAATGAGTTTGCTATAACAGGAGAAATTAATTTGCAAGGATATGTAACGGCTATTGGAGGATTAGATTTAAAAATATTAGGAGGTATAAAGGCCGGTGTAAAAAGTTTTTTATATCCAAAAGATAATTCGAAAGATTTTAAATTATTTTATGAAAAACATAATAAAGATTTAGATATAGATAATTATGATTTTTATGAAGTAGAACATATATCAGATGTAATTAAATATATGTTGATATAGAAAAAAAATTATATATTTTTATATATTATAATATAATATATAAAATGCCACAAACAGTAACTCCTTATCTAACACTTACATTAACAAATTTATTACAAATGGTAGCTTTTTTGAGTCCTTTTTTAATTACATTTTTTATTATAATGTACATGATAATATCACCAACATCGTTAGTGCAAGGTCTATTATTTTTAACAGGATTAACATTAGTTTCAATTCTAAATACTATATTAAAACATATTCTTAAATTGGAACAATCTCCATTTGCTAATCCGGTATGTAATTTATTGCCTCAACCATTTACAATAATATCAGGAGGTAGAATATATTCTTCGCCGTCTATAAGTATTACATTATTATCATTCATAGCAACTTATATGATATATCCTATGTATGTTTTATATTCAAATTCTAATCCAGGATTATTGGTTACATTAATATCAATTACATTGATAACTGCTTCTGTAGAATGGCATCAGAATTGTGCAAGTTTAACTGGTATAATATTAGCATTATTAGTAGGTATTATATTTGCTTTTATATATATAAGTTTTATATCTGGGTCGGGCGGTAAAGAATTAGTTTATATATTTAAAAGTGATTCAGATGCTGAAAAATGTTATAAACCTTCTAAAACAAAATTTAGATGTAGAGTAAGATAAGATTAAAATCAAATATGATATTTTTATAATTTGAAATTATTAACAATATTATTAATTGAATTATTAATATTTTTTAATAAAAAATTTCTATTAAAAGAATTATTCATTAATTTGTTATTATTTGTATTTTGAGAAAAAATTAAATTAAAATTATTATGAATAATTTTAAAATTAGCTTTTTCATATTTATTATCTAAATCGGATAAATCAAAAGTATTTTTTTTTAATTTTAAATTTATTTTATTATGAAAATTAAATAATAATAATTTTAATTCATCTTTTTTGGTAATATTTGAAAAATTTAATTTTTTAATTATATCAGTAGCTTCTTTAGCGCATTCAGGGCATGGTAAATTTGCAGTAACATTTTTAATAACATATTCAAAATCTTTAACAACATTAATAAATTTTTCAGAATCAACGTTATGAATTAATGTATGAAAAAGATACCAAATAGTATTTCCCCAATCAGTTTTATCATACATTTAAATTATAATATATTATATAAATATAATATAAATTTAATATAATACTTAATATAATACTTAATATTATATTAAATATATTAATATAATTAATATAATTAATATAATTAATATAAAATTAAAATATTAAATATAAAATATTATAT
>MDSW01078282.1_pt1 | contig 13400 bp, 17 predicted proteins | sample 811171 | NCBI WGS metagenome assembly MDSW01 (sample SAMN05326641, study PRJNA326480) | marine metagenome | isolation source: seawater | place: Atlantic Ocean: North West | collected 2012 | reverse complement strand
TTTGATTTAATTTAATTGTACCATATTTAGTATAAATGGTTTAAGAATACACAGATATGGATGAGAAACCTAAAATATCTATTGCATCAGACCATGCTGGTTTTGAAATGAAGAAAAAAATTATGAAATATTTAGAGAAAAATGGTTTTAGCTTAATAGACAGAGGTCCTAGTAATTCCGAGTCTGTTGATTATCCTGATTTTGCAAAGAAGGTCTGTAAAGACCTTTTAGATCAAGATGTAGATAGAGGAATATTGGTTTGTGGCAGTGGGCAAGGTATGGCAATGGTGGCAAATAAATATAAAGGAATAAGGGCTGCTTTGTGTAATAGTGAAGAAATGACTGAATTAGCTAGAGCACACAATGATGCAAATATCTTAACCTTGGGAGCAAGATTTGTTGATGAGTCTCTAGCTTTATCATGTGTAAAAAAATTTATTTCTACCTCTTTTGAAGGAGATCGTCATATTAAAAGGGTAAATAAGATAGGTTGAAGTTATGGATTTTTTCTCAAAACCACTTAATGAAATAGATCAAGAAATTTCTTTTGCAATAGACCAAGAGTTGTCACGTCAACAAAACCAAATAGAATTAATTGCGTCTGAAAATATTGTTTCAAAAGCAGTTCTAGAAGCACAAGGATCTGTTCTGACGAATAAATATGCCGAAGGCTACGTAAGTGCTAGATATTATGGTGGTTGTGAGTTTGTTGATATCGCAGAAGACCTTGCAATAAAAAGACTTAAGGAACTTTACAAGTGTGAATATGCAAATGTTCAACCTCATTCTGGAGCTCAAGCAAATGGAGCTGTTTTTTTAGCATTGATTAAACCTGGTGATACAATTCTAGGAATGAGTCTTGATGCAGGAGGACATTTAACACATGGTTCAGCCCCATCTTTATCTGGGAAATGGTTTAACGCTGTTCAATATGGATTAGATGATGAGGGATTAATAGATTATGATGAAGTTGAGTCTGTAGCAATAGAACATAAACCTAAAATAATAATTGCTGGAGGTAGTGCCTATTCACGTATAATCGATTTTAAAAGATTTAAAGAGATTGCTGATAAGGTTGGAGCTTATCTTCATATTGATATGGCCCATTTTTCAGGACTTGTTGCTGCTGGAGAATATCCTAACCCTTTAGAGTATGCAGATGTTGTTACATCCACTACACATAAAACTATAAGAGGTGCCAGAGGCGGAATGATATTATCAAATGATAAAGAGCTTGGTAAAAAATTTAATTCAGCAGTATTTCCTGGATATCAAGGAGGTCCTTTGATGCATGTAATAGCTGCTAAAGCTGTTGCATTTGGAGAAGCTCTGAAGCCTGAGTTCAAAGAATATATTAAACAAGTTGTTTTAAACGCTAAAAAATTAAGCGAAGTGTTAGTACATGGTGGTTTAAAAATAGTATCTGGGGGCACCGATACTCATTTACTTTTGGTTGATTTGACTCCCAAGAGTTTAACAGGAGCAGCTGCTTCAACAAGTTTAGAAAATGCAAACATTACTTGTAACAAAAATGGTATACCAAAGGACCCAAATCCTCCAAAGGTTACCTCAGGAATTAGACTAGGAACTCCTGCAGGAACAACTAGAGGCTTTAAAGAAGAAGAATTCGAGAAAGTTGGGGAATTAATTCTAGAAACTTTAAATGGACTTCAGGAAAATCCTAATGATAATAGTTTAGTTGAATCGAAAGTAAGGCAAAAAGTAAAAGAACTTTGTGATAAGTTTCCAATTTATAGGTAGTATGTATTTATGAAATGTCCATTTTGCGGTAATGATGATACACAAGTTAAAGACTCTCGCTCTACAGAAGATAATTCAGCAATTAGAAGAAGAAGATTTTGTGCAGCATGTGGAGCAAGGTTCACTACTTTTGAGAGAATACAATTAAGGGAATTGACTGTCGTGAAGAAATCAGGAAAAAAAGTTCCTTTTGCGAGAGATAAACTTGAAAGATCAGTTCAAATTGCTTTACGAAAAAGACCAGTTGATAGCGATCGTGTAGACAGGATGTTAAGTGGGATTGTAAGGAGAGTGGAGAGCCTTGGTGAAGCAGAAGTGTCCTCAGATGTAATTGGAGAAATTGTAATGGAAGGACTACAAAGCATAGACTCTGTAGCTTACGTTAGATTTGCATCAGTTTATAAGAACTTCAGAGAAGCAAAAGATTTTGAAGAGTTCTTAGGAGTTATTTCTTCAAACAAAGACTAGGTTAGAACATTGAGTTCGAAAATTTATATGGAGTTAGCTACAAGGATGGCTGAACGTGCAGTAGGTCTTACAGCTCCAAACCCTCCTGTCGGTGTAATTATAGTTAAGGACGGCACTATTCTTTCTAGAGGATGGACTCAACCAGGTGGTTCTCCTCATGCTGAAGTGCATGCGATCAATCAAGTAAGAAATAAATCTTCATTAAAAGGTTCCACAATGTATTCAACCTTGGAACCTTGTTCTCATCGTGGAAAAAATCCTGCATGCGTTGATAGTATTATTAAATATAAATTTAAAAATGTTATTTTATCTCAGAAAGATAGAAATATATTAGTGAACGGTAAGGGCATAAGAAAACTACGAAGCAAAGGAATAAAAGTTACCCAGATTAATTTTGGTAATAATATAAATAAATTTAACAATGTTTTTTTTAACTCCATTAAGAAAAGCAAACCTTATGTTTGCCTTAAGATAGCTTCAACTGCTGATGGCAAAATAGCAACTAAAACAAAAGAAAGTAAATGGATTACGGGAAAATATTCAAGAATGATTGGGCATCATTTAAGGGCTAAGAATGATTGTGTTTTAGTTGGAAGAGGTACAGTTTATGAAGATAATCCACTATTAAATTGTCGATTATCAGGATTAGAAAATGCTTCTCCAGATATATTTATTTTAGATACAAACTTAAATTTAAGTCTTAGTAGTAAAGTTTTTAAAATAAAAAAACGTAAAATATTTATGTTTCATAATTGCTCTAATTTTAGTAAGAAAAAGTATAAGAATATTAGATTGATTAGACTTAATACTAATGCTGGAAAGCTAGATATTAAAAAAGCTATCCAACTAATTTCTGCAAATGGATATCATCGTATATTAGTTGAAGGAGGGTCAATGATTAGTACTTCATTGCTGAAGAATAATTTAATTGATAAAATTTTTTGGTTTAGGGCGAGTAAAGTTATGGGAAATGAAGGTATAGGAGCAATTTCTAATTTAAACATTAAGAGTATGAATTTAGTAAAAAATTTTAAGTTAGAGAATAGTATAAGAGTTGAGGATGATATTATGGATATCTATAATCGAGGATAAGAAAATGTTTTCAGGGATCATAGAAAATTTTGGGAAAGTTAAAGAATTTAAAAAAAAAGGTGACTATCTTTTAAAACTTAGTACCAATTTAAGAATAAAAGATATTAAAAAGGGAAGTTCCATATCTTGTAATGGAGTTTGTCTTACGGCACATACTATTAACAAAAATGGTAGATTTGTAGATGTATACTTTGATGTTTCAAAAGAAACGATAAAATGTACAAATCTCTCAAACTTGAAGAAAGGATCGATAGTAAACTTAGAAAAATCTCTAAGAGTTGGAGATGAGGTTAGTGGGCATTTTGTTTTTGGCCATGTTGATTGTACGACAAAAATATCAAAGATAAAAAAGATTGATGATTCCTTTCAACTTTCTATAGCAATTACCAAGGAGATTAAGAAGTTCATTGTCAAAAAATGCTCAATTGCTCTAAATGGCGTATCTCTAACAGTTAATCATGTCTCAAAAAGAACATTTACTGTAAATTTAGTTCCTTATACATGGAAGAATACAAACTTTCATTCAATTCAAGAAGGTGAGATAATAAATGTTGAAGTTGATATGCTTGCAAGATATGTTACGCAACATTTAAAATGATAATCACTATATGAATCAAAAATTTATATCTTCTACTGAAGAAATTATTGAAGACTTAAAAAAAGGAAAAATGGTTATCATGGTTGATGATGAAGATCGTGAAAATGAAGGCGATCTAATTATTCCAGCAGAAAAAGCAGATGACAAAGCTATTAATTTCATGGCAACTTATGGCAGAGGATTAATTTGTTTAACATTGACAGAAAAAAGAGTTCAGGAATTAAACTTGCCTTTAATGTCGCAAAATAATGAAACAAGAGACTCAACTGCATTTACAATTTCTATAGAGGCCAAAGAAGGAGTAACCACTGGTATTTCTGCTCAAGATAGATCGGTAACAATTCAGACCGCAATCGACAATAATAAAACAAAAGATGACATTATGAGTCCAGGACATGTTTTCCCTTTAGTTGCTCGTGATGGAGGTGTGTTGGTTAGGGCAGGCCACACTGAAGCATCTGTTGATATTTCTAGATTAGCTGGATTTATTCCCGCTGGAGTTATTTGTGAAATAATGAATGATGATGGTACTATGGCACGTATTCCAGATTTAATAAAGTTCTCTGAAAAACATCAAATTAAAATTGGTAAGATAGTTGATTTAATTGCCTTTAGAAGACAGAAAGATTATTTTCTGAATAAGTCATACGAATCAACTGTTACTCTTCAATCTGGAGAAAATTTTGATATTAGAATATTTGAGACTAATTTTGATAAGACAGAACAAATTGTTTTATCGAAAGGCAAGATTGATGATGGGAATCCAATCTTAGTTCGAGTTCATGTTACCGACTATTTTGATGGTCTTTTGGGTGATTACGGAAGTAATGATGAATCTTTGCGTATATCTATAAATCAAATATCGAAGGAAGGTAGAGGGATACTTATTTTAGTTCGCGATAGTGGATCTTCAGCAATCAGTCAATTATCAGCTTCTATTGAAGAAAATATTGAAGAGGATAAAAAAACTCAGGAAGAAAAATCAGAGTTGAGAATATACGGCATGGGTGCTCAAATTCTTAGTGAACTTGGTGTAAAGAAAATGATCTTACTGACTAATACTAATTGGAAATTTATTGGTCTAGAAGCATACAATATTGAGATTGTTGAAACCCGGCTACTCAGTGGATTAAATTAAAGAAATGAAAAAAAATTTAAATTTTTTGATTGTATGTGCAGATTTCTATTCTGATATTGCTGATACTATGGTTACTAATGCTAAAAATTATTTAGATAAAAAAAATTTTATTTATGAGATAAAAAAAGTTAATGGTTCTTTTGAGGTTCCGATCTTAATATCTATGCTTGATGATGAGATAATAAAAAAATACGATGGCATTATTGCTTTGGGATGTATCATTAGAGGAGAAACTGATCATTATAATTTTATATCATCTTCTATAATAGATAAAATATTGTCTTTATCTATTAAGAAGAAAATTCCAATTGGCAATGGAATTTTAACATGTGAAAATATGGATCAAGTTAAAAACAGGTATGAACATAAACCTATTGAGGCAATTGAAGCAGTGATTTCTGTCTTAAGAAATCTACCCTAAATCAAAATGTCGAATATCAAATCGTTACAAAGGCTCTTAGTAGTTCAATCCATATATCAGCTATCTATAAACAAAGATGCCATGGACTTTCCTGTTACAAATATATTTGATCAAATAATAGAAAATTCTGAATATAAGAAATCTATATCAAAATCTAATTTGAATTTTGCCAAGCAAATTTTTCTTGGAGTTAAAGATAATTCTGAAGAAATAAATAGGGACTTAAGACGCGCTTTATCTAACAATAATAAGATTAAGAATATAGATCCTCTTTTATTGGCTATATTTCATCCAGCTATTTATGAACTGAAATATGGTCCCAAAATTTCAAAGAAAGTAGTTATATCTGAATATTTAATAATAGCTGATAAGTTCTTTTCTAGTAAAGAAATAGGCTTATTAAACGGAGTATTAGATAATATTTGATATTTAATAATCTAATAAAATAAAAGTTGCATAATTAGCTTTTTTTTGGCATTTTGCTGCATCAAAAGATAATAGGGAATCAAACATATGAGCATAATCCATCTTATAATATTTACAGGAATACTTTCATTAATATATGGTTTTTGGGCAGGAAATTCAGTTCTTAAATCAAACTCTGGCAATGAAAAAATGCAAGAAATTTCATCTGCTATTCAAGTTGGAGCTCAAGCTTATTTAAACAGACAGTATACAACAATTGCAATTGTTGGAGCTGTTATATGTGTATTACTTTATTTATCTCCATTTGGAAATATTTGGGTTGTAGGTGGCTATCTTATAGGTGCAATTCTATCAGGTGCAGCAGGGTATATAGGAATGATTATATCAGTAAGAGCAAATGTTAGAACAGCTCAGGCAGCTTCTACAGGTTTAGCTCAAGGGCTTAGTGTTGCATTTAAAGCTGGTGCGGTAACAGGAATGCTTGTTGCTGGCTTAGCGCTACTTTCAATTTCAGTTTATTATCTACTTTTAGTAAGTTATTCAGTTGATGAAAATATTCTAAAAAATTCTCTAGTGGGATTAGGATTTGGAGCCTCTTTAATTTCTATCTTTGCAAGACTTGGAGGAGGAATTTTCACCAAAGGTGCAGACGTTGGAGCTGATCTTGTAGGTAAAGTTGAAGCAGGAATTCCTGAGGATGATCCTCGTAACCCAGCAGTAATTGCTGACAATGTTGGAGATAATGTTGGTGATTGTGCAGGAATGGCAGCAGATTTATTTGAAACATATGCTGTAACAGTTGTGGCAACGATGGTACTTGCAATGATTTTCTTTCCAGGTTCATCATCGCTCCTTATTTATCCAATGGCTATATGTGGTTGTTGCTTGGTAGCATCTATAATTGGAACCTTCTTTGTGAGACTAGGTAAATCAGAAAGTATCATGGGAGCACTTTATAAAGGATTTATTGCATCTTCTATCTTATCTCTTGTATTTATGTACCCAATTACGCAGAGTGTTATTGGATTTGGAGATATCAGTGATGCTAGCTTTACCGGGATGTCATTATATGTTTGTGCTATTATTGGTTTAGTAATTACTGGATTGCTAATCTGGATAACAGAATATTATACTGGCACTAATTATAGACCAGTTCAAAGTATTGCAAAGGCATCTACAACAGGGCATGGAACAAATGTTATACAGGGACTCGCTGTTTCAATGGAAGCCACTGCACTTCCAGCTTTAGTAATTGTAATAGGAATTGTTCTAACATTTCAGCTCGCAGGTCTGTTTGGTATTGCGATTGCAGTAACCTCAATGCTCGGATTAGCTGGTATGGTTGTAGCTTTAGATGCCTATGGACCTGTAACAGATAATGCTGGTGGTATTGCAGAGATGTCAAATTTAGATGAAAGTGTAAGAAAAACAACTGACGCATTAGATGCTGTAGGCAATACAACGAAAGCTGTAACTAAAGGATATGCAATTGGATCAGCCGGATTAGGAGCACTAGTTCTTTTTGCTGCATACGTTAATGATCTTAAAACTGATCATTTAAGTCATATTACCCCCAACTTCAGTCTTGAGAATCCTTATGTAGTTGTTGGATTGTTAATAGGAGGTTTATTACCATATCTTTTTGGATCAATGGGAATGATGGCTGTTGGAAGAGCAGGTGGTGCAGTTGTTGAAGAAGTTAGACAGCAGTTTGCTGATAACCCTGGAATTATGACTGGTGATTCTAAGCCAGATTACTCTAAGTCTGTAGATTTATTGACTAAGTCTGCAATCAAAGAAATGATCTTGCCATCAATGCTTCCTGTTTTATCTCCAATAGTTTTATACTTTTTAGTATCCTTTGTAGCTGATCAAAATGCGGCCGTATCCGCCTTAGGAGCTATGTTATTGGGTGTAATTGTTACAGGTGTATTTGTCGCAATATCAATGACAGCTGGTGGTGGAGCTTGGGATAATGCAAAAAAATATGTTGAAGATGGAAATTATGGTGGAAAAGGTTCTGAAGCACACAAGGCAGCTGTTACTGGCGATACTGTAGGCGACCCCTATAAGGATACCGCGGGACCAGCTGTAAATCCAATGATCAAAATAACTAACATTGTAGCTTTGTTATTACTTGCAGCATTGTAATTATTGGGTTGTTCCCCTTGTGAACGCATCATAGATTTGATCCGAGATTCCGTAAGCGTCTCGTGTGATTGTTGTTTTTTCATTAGAAAAGGCAATTTTTGTAAAATTATTCTGATCTAATGCATTAAACTTAATAACATTACCATTTTTATCAAACTGATATCTTAATATGCTTTGAAAATTAATTTCATCTTCTTCAAAAATGTTTTCCTTTTTTATAGATACTAAATATATCCAAACATCATCGACATCACTGATCTTGATCGATGGAGATCCAAGTGCCTCTAATACGTCATTTTTATGTGATTTATTAGATTCAATTTCTACTATATCTTCTGTAGCAGACAATATATCGTCAATCATATAACCATGTTGTTTATGTATAGGAGCACAACTATATATTAGTGATATAAATATTAGAAATATTGAAAGTCTACCCATTAAAAATGATCTTTGCTAATAAAAATAATTCAAGATTAACTAAGGAAGTTTATCAAAATATAATCAAAAGATCGAGGCTAAAATATTTCTATCTTTTCAGAGAAGTTGATGACACTTTAGAATCAAGATTTGATCTAATTATCTTTCATTCTTTCATTATTTTTCAATTTTTTAGAGAAATGAAAATTGAGAATAGCTCATTACAGCAAAACCTATTTGATTATATGTTTAAAGATTTTGAAAATAATTTGAGAGAAATGGGCTTTGGCGATGTAGCTGTAAATAAAAAAATGAAGGTTTTCATGAAGGCTTTTTACGGCAGGATTTCAAATTACAGCATGGGAGTTGAGCAGTATAGAAATAAAAATGATAAATCAAAGCTCTTTGATAGTATAAAAAACAATATCTTTAAAGATAAAATGGTTTCTTCAAAAAATATAGATTATTTTGTAGAATATTTAATATTAAATATAGATTCATTTGTTAAGTATTCTTTAGGCGAAAATATAAAAAATAAATTTAAATTTATAGATGAAGAAAAAATAGATTTAACATGAGTGTAAGATTATCTGTTGACACATTAGGAAGTGAAACTTCCTTATCAGAAATAATGAGAGGATTAAGTGAATCTTCCCTACGTAATGAGGATTATATATTTTATTTATTTGGAAATGAGAATTTAATTAAAAAAGAGTTGGAGATTCACTCACCATTAATAAAAAAGGTAGAAATTGTGAATTGTGATGAAGAAATATCAATGTCTGATAAGCCAGCAGAAGTTATTAAACAAAAAACTGATTCTAGTATGTTCAAATCAGTTCAATCAGTGATTAATGGAGAATCTGATGCACTTCTTTCATGTGGTAATACTGGTGCGCTTATGGCTTTATCACTTCTTTATATTAAAACAATAAATGAAATTAAAAGACCGGCCATAGCATCAATCTGGCCTAACCTTAATGGTGAATCAATAATTCTTGATTTAGGTGCAAATACTAAGAATGATACTAGATATTTAGTTGATAATGCCATTCTAGGTGCAAGCCTAGCATCTATCTTATTTAAAATTAAAAATCCTTCTGTTGGCCTTCTCAATGTTGGTACTGAAGAAAATAAAGGAAATGAGACAATTCAAATAACATCCGATGAATTGTCAAAGATGTCCGCTAGGAAGATCATAAACTATCATGGATATATTGAAGGAAATGATATTTCAGTTGGCAAAACAAATGTTGTTGTAACTGACGGCTTTACGGGCAATATTGCATTGAAGACAGCTGAAGGAACAGCTAAAATGATACAAAGTTATCTCAAACTAGGATTTCAAAGTTCTATTATTTCTAAAGTTGGATACATGCTGTCATCTCTAGCATTGAAATCTGTTAATGATCGATTAGATCCAAGAATTCACAATTGTGGTATTTTGATAGGTTTAAATTCCCCAGTAATAAAATGTCATGGAAGCTCAGAACGTATGGGTATTTCTTATGCTGCTGATATTATTTATTCATTAGTTAAAGATAAAGTAAATGATCGAATTAAGGAATATATATCTTATTCAATGAAAAATAGATGAATTTTATCCTATAATTTAAATATAATATGTTGTTAGATTAGCTAATATTACATATAATTTTTTATGATGGACAAAACAACAACAAGATCTACCCTAAGTGAAGCAGTATTTAAAAACGTTGGCCTTTCAAGAAATGAGTCTGCTGCTTTGGTAGACTCAATATTTTCTGAAATCTTAAAAAACTTGACAAATAGTAAAGACGTAAAAATATCTTCATTTGGAACTTTTGTAGTTAGAAATAAAAAAGAGAGAATTGGAAGAAATCCTAAAACTGGCAAAGAAGTTCCAATCTCAGCCCGCAGTGTTGTAACTTTTAGAGCATCTAATGTATTAAAGTCAAAAGTTGACACTGGAAACAAATCCCAAAAATCTGGCATCTAAATTAATTATGAGCATAAAATCTCCCGAAGCTTTTAGAACAATCAGTGAAGTTTCGAAAGATTTATCACTCCCTCAACACGTACTTAGGTTTTGGGAAACTAAGTTTGCACAAATCAAACCAATTAAACGTGGTGGTGGAAGAAGATATTATCGACCAGAGGATATAGAATTGCTAAAAGGAATAAAATATTTATTGTATCATGATGGCTACACTATTCGTGGTGTTCAAAAAGTTATAAAAGAGAGTGGAACAAGGAAAATTCTAAAGAAAGAAATTAATAATAATTTCTTTACAGATAATGAAAATAATAATAATGATCATCAGGAACATTTTGATCATGGTTCTCATTCAATAAGCGAAACTAAAAGGAAAAAGCTTATGAATGTATTAAATGATCTTGTTAACCTTAAGAATAAACTTAATCAAGAATAAGAAGATAATAGAATGGCAAAAAAATCTACTGTAAAAGTTAGATTGGTTCCTGAGGAAAAAGCTGATAGTAAATTTTATTACTATGCAAAAAAACCTACATCAGGTTTAAAAGCTAAAGATAAACTCAGGATGAAAAAATATAATCCAGCAACAAAGAAACATGAGTGGTTTGTTGAAAAAAAATTACCCCCACATAGTAAGTAGAAGTTATTTCCTTTTCTTAAACTCTTTTTTTTCGTAGTTGATAAAATTTTGTATCATTGACATCCAGATAGATTTCAATAGTTGTGGATTACCATCTAACTTCTTAGCATTGATACCTACCTTTTTAAGAATTTGATCTATACGTTTCTTGTCAATAATTTCATCTCTTTTAAATTTAAGTTCAAGTGCTTTGTTAACAAGTTTTGATCTTTTAACCATTAAAGGTAATATTTTACTATCAATAAGATCAATTGATAATCTTACTTGTTTCATTTTTTGAGATTTCTCTTTTTTGTTCATAGTTTTTTCTTAAATGGTTTCAAAATTAAAATAGAAGGAATAATCCATAAAATACCTATAATAAAGTAGACAATAAATTCAACAAACCAATTATTGAAGTTGATTTTAGATAAAAAAACCATAACTAATAAAGAATATACGAAAATAGTTATAATAAATATAAATATGCTTAATATTTTTTTAAATTTGATCATGAGCTTTATTTAATAATGTTATCACATAAAATCAATAGCTTTTCAATTTGGTTACTAGCGCTTAGTTTGTCCGTTGTGTGTATCATTTTAATAGGAGGGTACACAAGAATTTCAGACTCTGGACTTTCTATCACAGAATGGTTGCCTATTAGTGGCATCTTGTATCCATTAAGCGAAGAAGCATGGATTGTAGAGTTCAATAAATATAAGTTGATTGATGAATTCATGCTGATAAATAGCGGCATGTCACTGAATGAATTTAAATATATATATTTTTGGGAATGGTTTCACAGAGCCTTCGCAAGATTTATTGGGTTAACTTATTTAATTCCAGCAGTTTATCTAATAATTTCAAAAAAAATTCCTAAAGAACTTTATCTTAACATTCTACTGATTGGAGTTTTAATTGCGATTCAAGCTATTGTTGGCTGGTATATGGTTAAAAGTGGATTATCAGGACGAGTTGATGTCAGTCAATATCGTCTTTTCTTACACCTTACAATTGCATTTATTATTCTAGGATTAATATTTTATTCGTTATTAAGATTTCTATATGAAAATCAAATTTCTAAAAATTTATTGAAGTTTAACAAATCTTTATTATTGCTTTTCGTTTTGGTATTTTCTCAGATTATATATGGGGCTTTCGTTTCTGGAACTGACTCAGGTCTACTTTATAATACCTGGCCATACTATAATGGAAATCTAGTACCCAATGAATTAATTACTAAAGATAGTTATCTATTAAATTTTTTTGAAAATGGAGAATTTATTCTATTCACTCATAGAACTTTTGCCTTGGTTCTTCTCATCACAGTTATTTATATAAATTTTGTTATAATTAATAACGTTCCTAGTCATAAAACTTTAATCCTTATCATATGTTTTGATATATTTTTTTTAGTTCAGGTCGGAATAGGTATCTTGATGACAATTTGGAATATACCTTGGTATTTAGCACTGGCTCATCAAGGTAACTCAGTTATATTATTTTTACTATCTATTTACATGTGGTTTTTAAGCAGGAAACCCTCTTAGTATAAATCTAAGAGGGTTTAAATTTTCTAGGCGTTATCTAAAGCACTAGATAGATCGCTTATAATGTCATCGATGTGTTCAATTCCAATTGAGAGTCTTACATAGCTAGGACTTACTCCGGTAGCAAGCATATCCTCATCTGATAATTGTGAATGTGTTGTTGTTGCTGGATGAATAGCTAAGCTTCTAGCGTCACCTATATTTGCAACATGATAGAACATATTTAGGTTATCAATGAATTTTTGACCACTTGACTTTCCTCCTTTAAGTTCAAATCCACAAAGAGCACCAAATCCACCTTTAAGATATTTACTAGCTCTTTTACCTGCTTCATCCACATCTAGACCTGCATAGATAACTTTTTCTACTTTACTATGTTGCGATAGAAACTCGGCTACTTTAGCTGCATTAGCGCAGTGTTTTTCCATTCTTAAAGACACTGTTTCAAGTCCTTGTATAATTTGAAATGCACTCTGAGGTGGTAAGCAAGGACCCAAGTCCCTTAAACCTACAAATCTTGCTCTAACAATATATGCTATAGGCATATTAACAGCTTCAGCAAACTCTGACCAAATCATTCCATGGTAACTTGGATCAGGATTATTAAGCATAGGTTGTCTATCCTTATCTTTTGCCCAGTTAAATTTACCACTATCAATAATAATTCCTCCAATTGTTGTTCCATGTCCACCAATAAATTTTGTTAAAGAATGAATGACAATTGTTGCACCATGCTCCATTGGTTTGCATATAACTGGTGCTGATGTGTTATCCATAA
>MDSW01177307.1_pt1 | contig 13402 bp, 14 predicted proteins | sample 811171 | NCBI WGS metagenome assembly MDSW01 (sample SAMN05326641, study PRJNA326480) | marine metagenome | isolation source: seawater | place: Atlantic Ocean: North West | collected 2012 | reverse complement strand
TACAGGCTGTAGTTGCTGATGACGGTGCTACGCCAAACGGTGTTGATAACGCATTAGTTGAAGGAACAAACGCTCCTACTTATGCTAATGAGAATGGAATGCAAGCTTATACAACTGCATTTACTAGTATTACTGCTGGTACAACAACAACAACAACTGCTGCTGTAACTGCTGTAGATACTGATAGAACAGGATGGTAATACTATAATTACTATTTAATGTTTTAATTAAATGAATTAAAGCCTCCCATTTTGGGAGGCTTTTTTTATATTTAAGTATTCTATTAAACAACCATGTTAACCAAAGAAAATTTTGCAAAAGGGTATTTAGCTTTATATACAATATCAATCTATATGTATTGGTTTGATGCTTATGATAGAATGGCACTACAATATTTGTTAATCAGTATAATTACCTTGATATCGTTATTTGTTATTCCCTCTATTTTTAAGCCTAAAGAAATTAAACAAGCTATTTTAGATCCTCTTTCTTTAATATTTGCTGGGTATTTATTTTTTGCAATCCTTTCAATGACGGCATCTATTAATATTGTTGAATCGTTTGTCAGACTAGGTCAACTAGGATCTTTTTATTTGAGCTTATTAATAATACTATTAATCGCTAAGCAAAAGCTGATTAATATAAATTTCATATTGTATTTATTATTAATAACTCTAATTCTAGATGTTGTGATGTCCCTGGGAGGATACTATCTTATGTATAAAAGCAATATCCCTTATTCTTATAGCTATATAAATAATCTATTAGGTCTATTCGGAAATAGAAATCTATTATCTGTGGCAATTTTATTTAGACTCCCTTTGTTATTTCTACTTGCGCTAAGACTAAACAAAGTATACTTCTATATCCCAGCTTTTATTTTAACTGCCGCTTGCTTCTTCAACTTATTCTTGCTCTCTTCGAGGACAGCTCTTTTGACAATTATATTATGTCTAGGTTATTTCTTAATACTATTGTTTTATAGATTAATTAAATCAAATACTAAATTACTATCATTAAATAGGGGCGCGCTTTTATTATTCATTCTACCATTATTAATTGCCTATTATATTTCAACTAATGTAATTGTAGCTGACGATTATGGAAATGTAAATACAAGGATTGCATCAATTGCTAGTACAGAGGATGAATCTAAAAACAGGAGACTGCTCTTTTATGGTCATACGATTAATAATTTTAAAGAAAATCCATTATTTGGATGTGGCCTTGGTAATTGGAGAATTTTATCCATTAAATACGATTCTGAAAATATGGAAAACTATGTAGTTCCCTATAATGCACATAATGATATTCTAGAAGCATTAACAGAGACAGGAATTTTTGGAGGTATTTTGTTTGCCGGGTTTTTTATACTATTATTTTATTTAATTTTTAAAGGAATTAATTTTAATTCCCAGAATCTTTATGATTATAGCTATATGTTATTTGCTCCTATGCCCTTTATAGTCTATTTTGTTGATTTAAATTTAAATTTTCCTTCATACAGACCTTTTAATCAATGGTTATTATTGTTCTTTATTATTATTATATATATATCCAATTCAAGAGTAAATGAAAAACAATAAATTAATAAACCCTATATATATTGGCTTATTTGTCTTAGCACTATTTAGCTTATTTTCAAATTATAAAAACTATAGAGTATTTGATCAACAAGCGAGTATATATAATGCAATTGATAGTGGTAGATATGAAGCAATTCCAGAAGACTATATTAAAACGATTTCTTCAGGTTATCCATCTCTCACAGCTACAGTCATCCCTTTTAATACCATTATAGGAGCTCACTGGATAAATAAAGATTCTTTAGATTTAGGGTTGGAATATTTAAGAAAAGGAAATAAGGATAACCCATATATTGGCTTTTCAGATATGGTTTTCGCGAATGTATATCAAGCTCTTCAAGTAAGAGATAGTTTTGAGTATTATGCTAGGCAGGCATCTAGAAAACTCCCAAATAATCCAGCTCATTTTGCTCTTCTAGGACAGATATTTGTTAAGGACAAAAAGATTGATAGTTTTCTTATGAGGTTTAATGAAATAACTAAAAGAGTTCCTGATCGTCAAATTTGGAAATTATATTTGTCGACGATGGTAACTGAGAAATATAACGTTGACACAATTGAGGTATATGAAAATGCAAGGAAAGCAAAAAAAATATTTCCAAACAATAAATCAATTAATTTAACTGCGGATTATGTATTATATGGAGTAAAAAATGTAAAAAAATCAATAGAGTTAAGAACGATAGCAATAGATACATTTGAATATAATCCAACCTTTAGTATAAAAAATATCAAGGAAGCTATAGATTTAGTCCCGGATAATACTGCATATTATGAAACATTCATTGAAATGCAGTTTAGAAATAATGATTACAAAGGTGTAATAGCTGCATATGATAAACTTAATGATTTAAAGATGACTGATTTAAGAGGCAATATTGTTGAGTTTATTGCAATTTCTTATTTAAATACAAATAATCAACAAAAAGGTTGTTATCTAGCAAATCTACTTGTAAACGCTAATTATATAGTATCAGCAGATGTTAGTGCAGTTTGTGGGCTATTCTAAAATAAACTCCCTTATTTAAAATATAATTTGAAGTAGTAATAAAATACTAATATTTACTAAATATATATATAAAACAACAACTTTGTGCGAGTTAAATTTTTTGATAAGAAGATGGTGAATGTGCTTTTTATCTGCTATAAACGGGGACTTCCCTCTAAATAACCTAATAAAAAAAACTCTAACAATATCAATGATAGGATATGTTAGAATAGCTAAGACATAAATTATTTTATTCAAATCATACTTTTCTTTAATTATATAATCATTACTAAGAATATAAATGGTATAAATACTAACGATAGTTCCTAAAAACAATGATCCCGAATCGCCAAGAAACACTTTGTTCTTTTTTCTATAATTAAAGTAATATAGAGGTAATAAAGTAATTATGATTATTTGAGATAAATTATAAAAAGGAGATGTACTATCAGCAAAAAATTCAAATGCAAAAATAAAAAATATTACAGCAGATATAGCTAAACCATCAATTCCATCTATAAAATTAATTGCATTAATTATAGCAACAATAATAAAAATTGTTAGTATCTGCGCAGCAATTCTCCCTATTTCATAAATTCCCATAACACCATGTAGGTTTTCTATTATTAAGCCACTGTCTATTAAAATTTTTGCTGCTACAATTTGAAAAATAAACTTAAGTTTGAAATCTACATTATATAAATCATCATAGAGCCCAACAGCTAGCAGGATAATACCTGGAATTAAAATAGAGTATTCATATATAGTAACACCACTTATATAGTAGTAACTAGAAATTAAAAATAAAGTAGAAAAAATTGCTACTCCACCTGTTCTTGTAGCTAATGACTTATGAGAGGATCTAATTTTAATTTTATCTATAACATTTCTTTTTATAAAAATTTTTTGTGAAATAACTATACTAAAAAGGGAGATTATAAATACAATTATACCTAAGGTGAAATCCATATGTAAATTTAATTTATTTATATAGAATATAGCTACTAATCTAAAAAATATAAAGTAGAGTTGCATAGTTATTTAATTTTAAGTACTTTTGTTACTTAAAAGTATTTTATTTTGTTAAATACGTTAATTACATCTAAAACTAGATTAAGACTTTTGATTAAATTCTTTATCTCACAAGCAAATAAAGGATATCTAAATGGTCTTGCAAATGAAATGGGTGAATCAACAAATTCTATTAGAAAAGAGTTGAATCATTTGCATGATGCAGGATATTTAAAAAAGCTAAAGAATGATAATAAAGTAGAGTATCAAGTTAATTCAAGTCACCCATTATATGAGACATTAAGAAATGTAGTTCTTAAACACCTAGGTCTAGAAGATATTGTAGAAGCAGTTTTAGAAAAAATGGGAAATGTAAATCAAATTTTATTGGTTGGAGACTATGCAGAAGGAAAAGACACAGGAAATATTGAAATCTTTCTTATTGGAAAAGACTTAGATATGAATTATATAAATCAGCTTGAACCAAAAATTGAAAAAATTATAGACAGAAAAGTAAGTTTCTATTTATCATCTAAATTTATATCTAATCAAAAACACATTATTCTTTATGAAGCAAGCTGATTATCTATATATGGAGAAAAGACCCTGGGGCAGTTTTTTTGTTATTCAAGAAAGTAACTCATATAAAATCAAAAGAATAGAGGTTAATCCTGGTCAAAGACTTTCATATCAATACCATAATAAAAGATCTGAAGTGTGGGTCATTATTCAGGGTACAGGAATTGTAATATTAAATGATATAGAGAGGAAGTATGCAAAAGGAGATACAATTTTAATTCCTCAGGGGATGAAACATCGAATTGAGAATACAGGGCCTGAAGATACAATTTTTATTGAAGTTCAAACTGGTTCATATTTTGGAGAAGATGACATTGTTAGACTAGATGATGATTATAATAGATGAATATGAAAAATAAAATAATTATAGTATCCGGATATTTCAATCCATTACACAAAGGACATATAGAATATTTTAAAAATGCTAAAAGTCTAGGAGATAAGCTTATTGTCATTGTTAATAATGATGATCAAAGAAAGTTAAAAGATTCAAAAGAATTTATGCTTGAAGATGAAAGGGTATTAATCGTTAATGAACTTGAAATTACAGATCAAGTGTTTTTGTCCATTGATCAGGATAGAACAGTTTCACAAACAATTGAAAAAATTCACTCTATTTATTCAGAGAAATCGGATTTATATTTTGTTAATGGAGGAGATCAAGACAATAAAAATATACCTGAGGTAAAAATTTGTCAGAAATTAGGTATAAATCTAATTGATGGTTTGGGAGAAAAAATTCAATCTTCATCTTGGTTGTTAAAGAAAAAATAAAATGAATAAAGAAATTTGTTGTATTGGTGCAGGATATGTTGGAGGTCCAACAATGGCAGTTATAGCATTTAAATGCCCTGAATATAATGTAACTGTAGTAGATATAAATAAGGATAGGATTAAACAATGGAATGGGGATATAAATAATTTACCAATATACGAGCCCGGTCTTAAAGAAATAGTGAAGGAAACAAGAAACAAAAATTTGTTTTTTTCAGACGATATAGATAAGGCTATTGAAAATTCAACAATAATTTTTATGGCAGTAAACACTCCAACAAAAGATTATGGTGAAGGAAAAGGAATGGCTACTGATTTAACATATGTTGAGGAATGCTCAAAAAGAATCGCAAAGATTTCCAAATCTGATAAAATAGTTGTTGAAAAATCGACAGCTCCTATAGGAACTGCAGAAAAAATTAGAAAAACACTTAGTTCAAATAATAATGTAAAATTTGAAGTAATATCTAATCCAGAATTTCTTGCGGAGGGATCTGCTATTGATGACCTAATAAATCCTGATAGAGTTCTTATTGGAGGAGATCAAACACCATCTGGAAAGGAAGCTATCAAAGAAGTTACAAGTATATATAGTCATTGGGTTTCTCATGAAAAAATAATTACAACAAACTTATGGTCATCTGAATTGTCAAAATTAGCATCTAACGCATTTTTAGCACAAAGAGTTTCTTCAATAAACAGCCTTTCAGCCTTATGTGAAGAATCAGGAGCCAATATTCAAGAAGTCTCTAGGGCTGTAGGAGCAGATACTAGAATAGGTAATAAATTTTTAGAAGCATCAGTAGGTTTTGGAGGTTCTTGTTTTAAAAAAGACATATTAAACCTAGTCTACTTATGTAAATTTTATGGTCTTAATGAAGTCTCAGAATATTGGCATCAGGTTATAAAAATTAATGATTACCAAAAAAATAGATTTGCTGGTAGAATAGTGAATGAACTCAATGGAACGGTTAATAATAAAATAATTACACTTTTAGGATGGGCTTTCAAAAAAGACACAAATGACAGCAGAGAATCTGCCTCTATTGATATAGCTAATTATTTATTGACAGAGGGCGCAATACTTAATGTATATGATCCAATGGTTAGTAATGAATTAATTTATGATGACTTGGTCAATAAATTCAAGTCTATTGGATTAGACAATGTACAAATTGAATCTAGAATAGCTAGAGTGAATCTGTTTGATAATATATATAGAGCTGCTGAAAATACTTTTTGTCTATCTATTTTAACAGAGTGGGATGAATTCAAAGAGATTAACTGGCCTAAAATTGTAAAATTGACTGAAAACCCAATATTTGTTGCAGATGGAAGGAATATTATAGAATATGAATTAAGAGATAGCTTAATAGATAAATATATAAGTATTGGGAATCCAAAAACCAAAAGAAGTGATTAGTAAAATATCCACATTTTTGAAATTGTCTAAATCAATTGTTAAGGTTTTAAAACCTAACGAGACTAAATCTATGATTTTTAATGTTGTGTTTTCAGTTTTTAATACACTTCTTGAGTTATTTTCAATTACAACAATAGTGTATTTATTACTAGTGATTTCAGGACAAAATTTAACTGAATCTAAAATATCAGCTCTGTTTAATAATATTTTGCCTGAAGAGTCATTAATTATTTCTGCTGCAATTTTAATGATTACTGTTATTATTATTAAAACTGTTTTTCAGATTCTATTTACTTATTTTCAAGAAAAAATTAGTCAACAAGTTCAAAATAGAATTAATAACACTTTGTTTATAAAGTTTATAAAGTCTAAATACGAACATTATATTAATGAGAGCTCCCCAAGAATTGTACGTATTCTGTCACAGGAATCTATTAAAATAGGGAATCAACTTATTTCTCCATTTATTTCAATCATTAATGAATCATTTTTATTATTCTTTGTTTCTGCTTTTATTTTTATATATGACCCAATATTAGGACTAGCCGTTTACCTTGTATCCATTTTACTGATTTTTTATTTCTCAAAATTTATTTCATCTAAAGTACAATTACTAGGGAAAACTGTAGCTATTAATAATAATAGTAGAATAAAAATTATAGGAGAATCCTATAGGTCATTTGACTTAATAAAAATGTATAATTTTCATAACTCATTTATTAATATATATAAAAAGCACACAAAAAATATTACAAATGCGGGATTGATGAATATGTTTTACTCTAAACTCCCAAAAAGTATTTTTGAGCTCTTTATCTTTCTTTTTTTATTTGGCTTGATTCTAATACTCTATCTTTCTCAAAATAATGACCTATTGATTTCATATTTAAGTATTCTAGCAGTTTCAGTTTATAAGATAATACCATCATTGAATAAAATCTCTAGTTCCTTACAATCAATTCAATATTTCGCTTCTCCTTTTACAGAGCTTGTCGAATTACTAAATACTGATGTAGTAGAACCAAATATTGAGGATGTCAAATCTTTCAAAATGATTAAATATGAAGACCTATCTTTTAGTTATTCTAACAAAAAGAATTTTTTTAATTCGATAAATTTTCAAATAAATAGAAATGATTTTATTGGAATCTATGGCCCTAGTGGGTCAGGAAAATCAACATTTATAAAAATCATTTGCGGCCTTTTATCTCCTAATGAAGGGCATGTCTTTATTGATGGAAAACTTATTTCTAAGAATAGCTTACATAACTACTTTTCATATGTCCCTCAAGACCCTTTCATATTAGATGAAAATATTTTGACCAATATCTCCTTTAATTTTAATACAGAAAAAATAGATAAAGAAAAAGTATTCGAGGTTCTAAAGAAAGTGGAGCTATATGATAAATTTAAAAATAAAACAAATGAATCATTAGGAGAGAATGGGATAAAGGTTTCAGGAGGTCAAAAACAAAGAATAGCTATAGCTAGAGCATTATTTTTTGATAAAAAAGTAATTGTTCTTGATGAGTCTACTAGTAATCTGGACCCACAAACTGAGAAAAAAATTCTATCCTTATTAAAGAATCTAAATAAAGATATAACGATAATCTTTATAAGCCATAAACAATCGTCATTGCTAAATTGTAAACGATTGTATGAAATTAATAATAATAAAATATATAAACAGTGAAAACAGTATTAGTATCAGGTTGTTGCGGTTTTATAGGACAGAACTTAGTAATTGCGTTGTCAAAAGATTACAATATAATTGGAATAGATAATTTTGCTTCAAGTAATAGAAGTAATCTAAAAAAATTAGAAGAATTTGAAAACTTTAAATTTATTGAGGCTAATATTATTGACAATCCAACAATAAAAGATAAGATTGATTATATATTTAATTTAGCTTGTCCAGCCAGCCCCCCTAAATATCAATCTGATCCAATCTTTACATTAGAAACCAATTTTACAGGAACTCATAATCTATTAAAAATTGCAAAGAGAGATGGTGCAATATTTATTCAAGCAAGTACAAGTGAAGTATATGGTGATCCTGAAATACATCCTCAATTAGAAACATATTATGGTAATGTAAACACAATGGGTGAAAGATCATGTTATGATGAAGGCAAAAGGATTGCAGAATCATTATGTTATGAGTATAGAAAAAAATATAATCTACATACTAGAATAGTTAGAATCTTTAACACATATGGTCCTGGAATGGATCCTCAAGATGGAAGAGTGATGACAAACTTTTTAGTAAATACCATAAATAAACATCCATTAGTTATTTATGGTAATGGCTCTCAAACTAGAAGTTTTTGTTACATAGATGATATGATTGACGCACTTTTAAAAACCATGAATTTTGACTTTGACTTCCCAATTAATCTTGGAAGTGATTATGAGGTCTCATTAAACCAGCTAACGGAAATATTATTTGATAAGTTTGGTAAAAATAAGATTAATTACACTAAATCAAATGCAGATGACCCAAAAGTAAGGAAACCTGATATCACGAGGGCTAAAGATATTTTAAACTGGACACCTAAAGTATCAATATCTACTGGAATTGATAATACATATAACTATTTGAAAAATCATACAAAAATAAATTAGAGAATAGTGATAGATAAAAAACAAAATATAACAAAAAGTATTTCTTATTTGAACTTAGCGGCTCAAAGCCCATCACTAGAACTCAACCTTTCATTGAGTGAAAAAATTCATCAAGAAGATTCAAAGAATAAGCATATAATCTTCATGTGTGATAGAGCTTTGCTTAGTTGTTCTGTTAATGTGTTAAACAAAAAAAGCATATGTAATTTATGTCGTCATAAAGCTAAAGAAGGCTATAAAGTTTTTAAAAAAAGAAATAAAAACTCCGAATTAGTTAAAATTTCAAGAAAGGATTTGTTGAGCTCTGAGAAATCTAATCTTAGCGAGCATACAAAAAAAGAAATACTTTTTGGTGTTCATTCTACAATAGGATCTCAATTAAGATTGGATAATATGGATTTATTAGATAAAAGATGGAAAAAGATTGAAGGAGATATGCTTAAATCCTCTATCTCTTTATTTCATTATTTTAATAATTATTTTAAACAGAATAAAATAAAAAACTTTATAATATTTAATGGCAGGTTAAGTTGTGCTAGACCTTTAATTCAGAGCTCAATTAAAAATAATGTTAATTATTTTTTATTTGATGCGGCAATAAATGGGAAAGTCCCAATGTACTCAATGAATGAAATGTTTCATTCAATTAGTTTTGAAAAAAGGAATGCTTTAAAGACTTATGTTAAATTTTTCAAAGAATCTAGAGCATTGGCACAGGATTATATGAATTATAAAATCAATAAGATTGAAGTTAATGATTTTGCATATACAAAAAATCAGAAAAGTAAGTTTTTAACAGAATCTATAACAAATAAACAAAAACCCATAATATCAATATTTACCTCAAGTGATGATGAATATAGATTCATAGGATCTGATTGGGCAAAATATGGAATTGTTGATCAAATTGAAACTATAAATAAACTTGTTAATTCAAAACTAAAAGACAAATATGATTTTATTGTTAAGATGCATCCAAATCAACACAATATTCATAAATCAATAAAAAAAAGATATAAATCTTTATCGAATTTTGTAACCGTCATACCACCTGATGACCCTACAGATACATATGAGCTAATTTTACACAGTGAAATTGTAGTCAATTTTTGTTCTAGTGTTGGAATTGAGTCTAATTATTTGAGAAAACCAGTTATTCAAATTGGACCAAGTAGATTTAGGGAGTTCCCAGCTGCAAATTATGTCAACCATGCTGATGAAGCTATATCAATAATTAAGAATAAACAATTTAAGATTATGCCTATCAGAGCATCGATTTTGTGGTTTACATATCAAATGAAATCGTCTTTTGAGCTGCCATCCTATAAATATCATAAAGATGGTCTATTTAGTTATGGAAAAGAGTTTATTAGAGCACCATTTATTTTAAGATTCATAAGTGTATTTGATAAAATACATTTTAACTTAATCAAAGGGGATCTCTCTTTTTTAAAAAACATTAAACTATACTTTTCAAATTTAATTTTAGGTACAACAAAAGTGAAATAATATGAAGATATATGTAGATATAGACAATACAATATGTAAAACATTAGGGATGGATTATGAAAATGCTGAGCCAATAAAAAAAAATATTGATAAAATAAATAATCTATATAATCAGGGTAATCAGATTATATATTGGACTGCTAGAGGATCAGTATCGAAAATTGATTATTATGACATCACTTATAATCAATTAAGAGATTGGGGGTGTATGTTTCACTCATTATCAGTTGGTGAAAAACCTCCTTATGATTTGTTAATTTGTGATAAGACAAAAAGAATTGAAGAAATATAAATAATATAATTAGTTTTGCATATGGAGTATAAAAAACCTATCGTTGTTGCTGAAATTGGCTGTAATCATATGGGTAATATAGATATTGCCTTTGAATTAATTCGAATTGCAAAAGAATCTGGAGCAGATTATGCTAAGTTTCAAAAACGAAATAATAAAGAATTATTATCAGAGTCTCAGTATAATGCACCGCATCCTAACCCTATAAACTCATATGGTGACACTTATGGTGAGCATAGAGAAAAACTAGAATTTGATATTGATACACATAAGAAACTAAAAGATTATTGTGAAAACAATAAAATTGGATATGCAACATCAGTTTGGGATATGTCAAGTGCTTCAGAAGTATCAAAACTTAATCCAGACTACATTAAAATTCCATCCGCACTCAATAACAATTTAGAATTACTTGAATACCTAATTGATGATTATAAAGGAATGATTCATATCTCCTTTGGGATGACCTATAATGAAGAAATTTTAAAAATATATTCTTTGTTTGAATCAAAAAAATCTTTGTCACGACTTGTTGTTTATTCATGTACTTCAGGCTATCCAGTTCCACCAGAGGATATATGTCTGCTCGAATTAAATAAATTAAAAGAAATATTTGGATCAAAAATTAATGAGTATGCATTCTCTGGTCATCATAATGGACTTGCAATAGACATTGCGGCTTATACACTGGGAGCAGTTTGGATTGAACGACATTTTACAAAGGATAGAACATGGAAAGGTACAGATCATGCTGCATCTCTTGAGCCACGTGGATTATATAAATTGGTTAGAGATTTAAATAATTCTCATAAAGCCCTTACTTATAAAGGAAGTGAAATTCTTGATATTGAAAAACCACAAAGAGATAAACTAAAATTTAATGGCTAATGATCGCTGCATTTATGCCCTTAAGGTCGGGTTCAAAATCTATACTAGATAAAAATATTAAGTTGTTTAATGATAAGCCCTTATGTTATTGGAGTTTAAAGAGCTGTCAAGATAGCAAGTTAATTGATAAGATTATTGTTGCTGTAGACAATGAGGATTATAAAAATATAATTTCATCATTTAATTTTAGTAAAATAGAATTTTACAATAGACAGCATATAAATGCCCAAGATAGCTCTTCAACTGAAAGTGTTATTCTTGAATATTTGCAACTAGATAAATTAAAGTCTGACTCAACATTTGTTTTAGTTCAGGCTACCTCTCCCCATATTCAACATAAAGAAATTGATGCAATGATTACTATATCTAATTTAAATCAATGTGACGTTGTAAGTTGTGTGAGAATTAATAGATTTATTTGGAATGAGGATGGACACCCAATAAACTATAAACTTCAAAATAGACCAAGAAGACAAGATTTCAATGGAATACTTGTAGAAAATGGAGCAATTTATATTTCACGTGTTGAAAAGATTTTAAATAGCAAATGTAGGCTAAGTGGTAAAATAGAAATATTTGAAATGAATAATGCATCATTCTTGGAAATTGATGAACCGAATGATTTTTTTCTTTCTGAACTTATTATGAAAAATAATTAGAAATTCTTTTACCTATTGATATGAATAAGCCATCAATTGTCTTCTTATACGCAGAGATAACACCGTACCTTCTTGGGTGTATAAATTTTTTTAATGAAAAAAATAAAGATATAGCACTAACTATAATCTATAATAAAGTATTTCCAACTCTTGACTTAGAATCACAGAAAGTAGATTTTATATGTCGTAATAAATTTAAAACTAAAAAGCATTTTCTTTTTGAAATTAAAAAATTAAACCCGAATATCTTGCTTGTATCAGGAAGAATGGACTCATACTATTTATATGTATCACGAAAATTAAAACACTATTCCACTAGGGTCTGTTTGTTTGATACAATTCATAGAAAAGATTTTACTCAATATTTAAAGAAAATTTTTTCTGGCTTCTTATATAAACCATATTTTGACTATATGTGGGGAGTGGGGACCCCACAAATTGCTTTTGCACTAGATATTGGTTATAAGATAGAAAAAATTAAAAGAGGCTTTTATGTTGCAGATATAATTTTTTTTAAAAACTTTTTTCAACCAAACTTTATTTCTAAGAATTTTAATTTTTTATTTATAGGCAGATTAGTTAAAGAAAAAAATATCATTACACTGGCTAGTGTAATTGATAAAATAAATCTTGAGTTTAACTCAAACCACAGATTAGGTGTAGTTGGAGAGGGACCACAATTAGATCAAATATTACAGTTTAATTGTGTTGATTATTTGGGTTTAAAAAATCAAAGTCAGATAATAAAAATTTCTAAAAGTTATCATGCATTTTGCCTACCAAGTATATATGAGCCCTGGGGAGTTGTTATTCATGAAATGACAGCCTTAGGTCTTCCAATATTGTCTTCAAATAAATGTGGAGCAGCAAATGACTTAGTAATTGAAGGTGAAAATGGATATAAATTTGACCCCAATAAATTTGAGTCTATATACAATGCCTTACTAACATATATAAAATTGCCGAATCCCAAAAAAACAACACTGAGTTTGAATTCAAATAAAATCGCAAGAAGCATAAATCATGAAAGCTGGAATAACACTTTACTATCATTCTTAAACAATTAAT
>MDSW01127564.1_pt1 | contig 13402 bp, 9 predicted proteins | sample 811171 | NCBI WGS metagenome assembly MDSW01 (sample SAMN05326641, study PRJNA326480) | marine metagenome | isolation source: seawater | place: Atlantic Ocean: North West | collected 2012 | reverse complement strand
TTAATTCCATCAATGAGAACACCAAAAAAAATAATTGATTTAGCAAAAAATTTTTTTGATGAAAATCAAGTTATAATATTAGATGTAGATAAAAAAGCATATCTATCGTCATTAAAGTTAGCTGATCATATTATTGTTACCTGTGATTCAACATCAATGATATCTGAAGCAGCGATGACAGGAAAACCTATTTATGTAGCTCATATACCTCCAGTAAGAAGAAATGAGAGATTTAAAAAATTTTTTGAACAATTTAAATCTCTTAAAATTATAAAAGACTTAGAAAATTCATTAGATGAATGGAATTACAAAAAACTTAATGAAACTGATAAAATATCAAGATATATAAAAGATGATTTTAAAAATTATGACTTTTCTTAACTCAATTTTACATAAATCCAAAAAACATAAATTTCCCTTTGATCATTGGGAATATGATAAAGCTTTGAGTGAAGAAGCAATCAAGGAAGTTATAAATGCAGAAATTCCCGATATAAGTAAACATAATTTAATATATGACGGAACAAGAGCAATCGATGGAGGTTCTGCAGAATTTAGAGAAGGAATAGCATCAGGTGGTAGAGCAAAAAAATTTAGATGTTTTATAACAAAAGATAATGCGCAAGAATTTCCAAATCTTGTAAAATTTATTAATGAACTTCAATCTAAAGAAACATATCAAATTATATCAAATATGATTAAAAGAAATTTATCCAAATCTTACGTCAGGGTTGAAATAATCTGTGATAGAGAAGGATTTTGGTTAAAACCTCATTGCGATATAAAAGAAAAATTAATGTCAGGTCTTATTTTTATAAATAATGAAAATGAGTCAGAGGAGCTAGGAACAGATTTTTATAACGAAAAATTAGAAAAAGTAAAAACAGTTCCATATAAACACAATTATGGTTATTTGTTTACAAGTGGCCCAAATACTTGGCACGGCATGGAAAAAAAAAAGATTATTAAAGAAAGAAGGTGTATCCAATTAAATTATGTAACCTTTAGTACAGATTGGAAAGTTGAATAATTTAAATTTTTTAAACTAAACTTGAATATAAGCCCATAATTAAAAGAGAACCTATCATAAAACAAATCCCTGTTACTGCTTTTAACTGATCTAGATTGGATTTGTCATTTATTTTCCAAAAATCGCGAGAATTAAATTTTGAATTTTTATTTTTATCATTCGGAAAATTGATGATCTCAGAATTTAATAGATCTTTGTTTTTATCTATGGCTTTTTCTATATATTTATGAAGTTCAGCGCTCATAATTTATAAAAAAATTTTAAAATTTTTTTTTATCTATAACAATAAAAAAACTAATCATTTTGGGTTGAAGAAAATAGATTATTAAATTTATTTCAACCAAAGATTGAAAATTATTATTATTTTTTTAGAGAAAAATATTTAAACTAAATCTTGAAGGGCTTTAACTTCTAATTTTTTTGTTTTTAAAGACTTTATTCCCTCAATACATGCAAGTGCTGTTGACATATTTGTACAATATGGAACCTTATTTTTAAGTGTTGCCCTTCTTAAAGCTATGGCATCATTAAGTCTATGTTCACTATTTCCACCACCGGTATTTATAACAAGAGCAATTTTTTTTGAGTCTAATACGTCCACAATATGCGGTGAACCACTACTAACTTTGTTTATTATTTTACATTTCATTCCATATTTTTTAATGTATTCTGCTGTTCCTTTTGTAGCGCAAAGTTTAAAATTTAAATTTAATAATTCTTTAGCAAGATCAATTCCCTCATCTTTATGAGAATTTTTTAATGATATAAAAGCCAAACCTTCTGTGGGAAGTGAATTAGTCGCAGCTATTTGACTTTTTGCAAATGCCATTCCAAAGTTTTTATCAAAACCCATAACTTCACCTGTGGATTTCATTTCTGGACCTAAAATTAAGTCACTATTTGGAAACTTGTTAAAAGGAAATACAGCTTCTTTGACTGCATACATACCTTTGAACTTATCCTTAAGATTGAATTTAGCTAATTTTTCTCCTGTCATAATTTTTGAAGCAATTTTTGCTAAAGGGATCCCCTTCGCTTTAGATACGAAAGGAACAGTTCTGCTAGCTCTTGGATTGACTTCAATCACAAATATTTCATCTTTTTTAATTGCAAATTGAATATTCATGAAGCCTTTTACTTTCAATGCTAAAGCTAATTTTTTTGTTTGATTTTTAATTTCCTCTATCAAAAATGGTTTTATTGAAATTGGAGGAATGCTACAAGCGGAGTCACCTGAATGTATACCAGCTTCCTCAATATGTTGCATTATTCCAGCAACATGGACTTGTTTTCCATCTGATATTGCGTCAACATCTACTTCCATTGCATGGTCAATAAACTTATCAATTAAAATTGAATTTTCCTCTGATGCTTTGAACGCTTCCTCAATAAAATTTTTGAGTTGATTTTTTTCATACACAATTTCCATTGCTCTACCACCTAGTACGTAAGAAGGTCTCACCATTAATGGTAAACCGATTTTCTCTGCAATTTTAATAGCTTGATTAAAATTTTTTGCTATACCACTTTTAGCTTGTTTTAATTTAAGTTTATTAAGTAAATTTCTAAATCGGTCTCTATCTTCTGCTAAGTCAATTGAAGTATATTGTGTTCCTAATATTGGAAATTTGTTTTTATGAAGAAATTTAGAGAGTTTAATGGGAGTTTGACCACCAAATTGAGCTATTATACCAATAAGATTACCTCTCTCTTGTTCTTTCTTAATTACACTAAATACATATTCTTCTTTGAGAGGTTCAAAGTATAATCGATCGCTAGTGTCATAATCTGTTGAAACTGTCTCTGGATTACAATTAACCATGATAGTCTCAAAACCAGCTTCTTTTAATGAAAAGCTTGCTTGACAACAGCAATAGTCAAACTCTATTCCTTGGCCTATTCTGTTGGGACCTCCTCCTAAAATAATAATTTTTTTCTTTTTGGAAGGATTAGCCTCACATTCTAAATTTGTTGAGAAACTTCTCTGATATGTCGAGTACATGTAAGGTGTAAATGATTTAAACTCAGCTGCACAAGTATCAACCTTTTTAAACACTGGTATAACTTTTAGAGCAATTCTTTTTCTTCTTACAATATCTTCAGATAAATTTGTTAATTCCGCTAATTTTTGATCAGTAAAGCCTATTGATTTAATTTTATTAAATTCATTAAAATTTTTTGGTAAACCTTTGTTTCTTATTTTAATTTCATTTTCCACTATTTCTTTTATCTGCTCTAGAAACCAAGGATCAATTTTAGATAATATGTAAATTTTTTTTAAATTTATTTTTTTTCTAATTGCCTCAGCAACAAGTAATAGCTTATTTGGAATATTTTCTTTAAGTTTTTTTTCAATCTGTTTTTTATTTAAATTGAATATTCTATCTAATCCTGAAAAACCAGTTTCAAGAGACACTAAAGCTTTTTGAAAAGACTCTTTAAAGTTTCTTCCTATAGCCATTGCTTCACCAACTGATTTCATTGATGTACCTAAAGTGGCTGGCGAAGTTGAGAATTTTTCAAAAGTAAATCTTGGAATTTTAGTTACAACATAATCAATGCTTGGTTCAAATGAAGCAGGCGTTACTTTGGTAATCTCATTTTTTAACTCATCCAATGTGTAACCAATTGCAAGTTTAGCAGCAACTTTTGCAATTGGAAATCCAGTCGCTTTTGATGCAAGCGCTGATGATCTTGATACTCTTGGGTTCATTTCAATTACAACCATTCGCCCATTTTTAGGATTAATTGCAAATTGTACATTTGATCCACCAGTCTCGACTCCAATCTTTTTTAAACATGCAATAGAAGCATTTCTCATTACTTGGAATTCTTTGTCTGTTAAAGTGAGTGCTGGAGCGACAGTTACTGAGTCTCCAGTATGAATTCCCATTGGATCAACATTTTCGATTGAGCAGATAATGATGCAGTTGTCTTTTTTATCTCTTACAACCTCCATTTCAAACTCTTTCCAGCCCTCTAAACATTCCTCAACCAATACTTGTCTAACTGGAGATTCATAAAGCCCATTTTTTATAATCTTAAAGTAGTCTTGTTTATTTTTAGCAATACCACCGCCAAGCCCTCCAAGAGTAAATGCAGGTCTAATAATTGCAGGGAGACCAATTTTTTTTAAAACTTTGGTTGCTTGATTAATATTGTTAACTATTTCAGACTTAGGTAAATCCAAACCAATATCAATCATGTTTTTTCTAAATTTTTTCCTATCTTCGGCATTATCTATTGCCTTTGAGTTTGCTCCTATAAGTTCAATTTTATATTTTTTTAAAATTCCCTTTTTTTCAGCTTCCATGGCAAGATTAAGCGCAGTCTGACCACCCATAGTTGGTAGAATTGCATCAGGTTTATCTCTTTTAATAATTTTCTCTAAAACTTGTGTTGTTATTGGCTCTATATAAGTTTTATCTGCAATATCTGGATCGGTCATAATAGTTGCAGGATTTGAGTTCATTAAAATTACTTTATAACCTTCATCTTTTAATGCTTTACAAGCTTGCGTACCTGAATAATCAAACTCACATGCCTGACCGATGATAATGGGTCCAGCTCCTACGACTAATATTTTTTTAATATCTTTTCTTTTTGGCATTTTTTTTCATGTTATTTATAAATTCTTGAAACAAGTAGACGCTATCTTGTGGTCCAGGATTTGACTCTGGATGATACTGTACCGAAAATATTGGCTTGTCTTTTAGCTTTATCCCCTCAATAGTTTTATCAAAAAGAGATTTATGAGTTATCTCAATTTTTTTTGGCAAGGTTTCTTCAACTACAACAAAACCATGATTTTGACTAGTTATTTCAACTTTATCTTGGATTAAATTTTTTACAGGATGGTTTGCACCTCTGTGTCCTAACTTCATTTTTTTTGTCTTACCACCTAAGGTCAGAGCTAAAATTTGATGACCTAAACAAATCCCAAATATAGGTAAATTTTTTTTAATTAATCTATCAATTATATTTATTGCATATTTTCCTGTAGCTGCTGGATCACCAGGGCCATTAGATAAAAATACTCCGTCAGGTTTAAGATTTAATATTTTTTCTGCAGAAGTTTTGCAAGAAACTACCGTTACTTTACATTTAAAGTCTGAAAAATATCTTAAAATATTTTTTTTAATCCCATAATCTATTGCAACCACATGATAAGAATTTTTTTTATTTTTTTTATACCCTGTATCTTTCTTCCAAGTTTTGAAACCTTTCCAAATATAGGTTTTTGGGGTTGTTACATTTTCTGCAAGATCTAGATTTTTTAATCCACTCCACCTATTTGTTGAGTTTATTAATTTACTAATATTAAATTTTCTATTTTTTGAGTAAGAAATTGTACCTTTTGGTGCCCCATTATCTCTTATAAAGTTCGTTAAACTTCTGGTATCTAATCCTGTAATTCCAACAATCTTATTTTTTTTTAGCCAGGTATCTAAATTTAAAAATGCTCTATAATTTGATGGAGAGGTTATTTCAGAGTTAAAGATTACACCTTTAGTCCATATTTTATCAGACTCAATATCCTCTTTGTTAGTTCCCACATTTCCGATATGAGGGAATGTAAAGTTTATAATCTGACCTGCATAAGAAGGATCAGAAATAATTTCTTGGTAACCAGTTAAAGAGGTATTGAAACAAACCTCCCCTGTTGCTTCTCCTTGATATCCAATTCCAATTCCTTTAAAGACTTTTCTATTTTCAAGAACTAAAATGCCAGTGTTTAATTTTGAATTTTTTGAGTTTGTTTTTTTTACTTTTTTTATCAATTACAACTCATAAGTTAAAGGTTAATACAATAATTGCTTAATTATCGCAACATAGATGTATTATAAAATTGTAAAAAAACAATTTTTCTTTTGAAGAATTATTTCTTTGCAGTAAATTAAAAAATTATGTCTCTAAAAGATACTATTGAAAATGAATACAAAAATGCACTTAAATCAAAAGATAGAAACAAAATATCAACTTATAGGTTAATACTGTCTTCCATCAAGGATTTAGAAATTGCTAATCGCTCTGGACCAAATAAAAAAGATACTAATGATGAGGATATCAAGAAACTTTTTAAAAAGATGGTTAAACAAAGAACCGAATCGATCGATATTTACAAAAAAAATAATCGAAATGATTTGTTAGAAGTTGAGCAAAAAGAATATGATATTATAACTAGTTTTCTTCCTAAACAACTTGGGGAGGAAGAAACTAAAAAAATATGCTCTAATCTGATTACTAAATTAAAAGCTAGTTCAATTAAAGATATGGGTAAAGTAATGGGTGAATTGAAAAAGAACCATTCAGATCAAATTGATTTTGCTAAAGCAGGTCCAATGATTAAAGAATTATTGAGTAATTAATGAAATATCCGAAAGAATATCTAGATGAGATTAAGACAAGGTTAAAAGTATCTACAGTTGTATCAAAAACTATTCCTTTAAAAAAAAGAGGAAAAGAGTTTATTGGTTTGTCCCCATTTAAAAATGAAAAAACTCCATCATTTACTGTAAACGATGAAAAAGAATTTTATCATTGTTTTGCAACATCAGAGCATGGAAATATTTTCGATTTTGTCATGAAAACTCAAAATTTTAAATTTGGTGAGGCAGTAAAGCATTTAGCACAATTAGCTGGTATGCAGCCTTATATGTTTTCAAAAGAAGACGAAGAAAGAGAAAAAAAATGGAAAAATTACCAATTAATCTTTAATCAATATGTAGATTTTTATCATAACCAATTATTAAAAAATGAAAATTATTCAATTGCAAGAGATTATTTAAAAAATAGATCTTTAACTATAGAAGAGGTCAAAAAATTTAAAATTGGATACGTAGAAAAAAATCCAATTTTTTTTGAAAAATTGAAAAAAAATTATAGTGAACGAACTTTAGTAGAAACAGGATTATTTTATCTGGATGAAAAAAAAAATATGTATGTTGAGAGATTTAGAGGGAGATTAATTTTTCCAATAAATAATATTTCAGGCCAACCAATAGCACTAGGAGGAAGAATAGTTGAAAATTTAGAATATTTAGCAAAATATATTAATTCACCTGAAACAAATTTTTTCCAAAAAAGATCCAATTTATATAATTTAGATATAGCTCGAAAACTTTCAAATAAGATAGATCATATTTACTTAGTGGAGGGTTACATGGATGTAGTAGGTTTAAGCAAAAACGGAATTGATAATGTAGTTGCAAATCTTGGAACTTCTTTGACTGATAAACAAATTTTAATTCTTAACCAATTTTTTGATGATATCATAATTTGCTTTGACGGTGATGAAAGCGGTTATAAAGCAGCATTAAGAGCAGCGGAGAATTCTATAAAAGAATTAAAACCTGAAAAACAAATTTCATTTTTATTTTTACCAAACAATGAAGATCCAGATAGTTATGTAAATAAAAATGGGAAATCCAATTTTATTGATTTTACTAAACGAAACAAGCTTTCAATTCACCAATTTATTTTCAGTCATTACAAAAAACGAACAGAAAATAATCCTTCTTCATTAGCAATTTTTGAAAAAAAATTGAGAGATATTTCAAATACGATTAAAGATGATTTTATAAAAAAATATGTGTTAGAATATTTTTTAGAAAAAATCGCAGAATTAACACCACATTCTAATCAAAATAAGAAAAAGTTTTTTGCTAAAATAACTAAATCATTAGATACAACAAAGAAACACTTTAATGACACTCAATCATTAACTGGTGTTGAATTGAAAGAGTTTTCTTTAATATATTTAGTAATAAATAATTTAAATCTAATACAAGCTAACTTACACTTAATTGAAAATATAAAGTTATTTACTGAAGTTAATAAAAAAATATTTAAATCAATAACTGAGAAACTGAGCGTCAAAGAACAAATTTCGGTTGAAGATTTGAATTTAGATAGTCAATTCTTAGAAAAAATAAATAAATTTGCGCCAATAAAATATATTCTTAAAAATCAAGCTGATAATGATCAAAAAATAATAGAGTTATTAGAGGATATTTCCAGAGATTTGATGAATTATGATCTCGAGTTTAGAATTCAAGAATTAGAATCGAAGTTTTCAATGGACATGAGTGAGACCACATTTAATGAGCTTAAAGAGTTAAAAAAAAAGCAAAATATCAACTAATCTGACAAAAATTAGTAATGGATTTTTGTAGAATTGGCATTATATAGACTATTCTAATTTTTATTTACTGTGGAAAGAATAATTACAAAATCGTTTGCAAGATTAATGGGTCGTGGAACTCATAGAGGATTCATAACTTATGAAGAATTAAATAAATCTCTTGGAAAAAGAAATTTATCTGATGAAAATTTATCCAAAGCTTTTGTCCATATTTTAGATGCGAAAGTTGTTTTAGTTGAAAATAAATCTGACTATAAAGTTTTAAGAAAGAAAGACAACTCGTCAAAAGAAGAAGGAAAAACAATTGAAAAAAGTGATGATCCAATAAGAATGTATCTTCGCGAAATGGGAGGTGTTGAATTACTTTCTAGAGAAGGTGAAATAGCGATTGCAAAAAGAATAGAAGCTGGAAAAGATGTTATGTTAATTGCTTTATCGCAAAGCCCGATAACAGCACAACAGTTCTCAGAGTGGAATGAAAAGTTACAAAAAGATGAAATTTTAGTTAGGGAGATTATTGATATCGATACTAATTATATGGAAGATGAAACAACTGGCCCAAGTGCAAAACAAAAAAATGCTGGTGAAGTCGATAAAGAAAAAGAAAGTGGAAATGAGGACTCCGATGATGATTTTAATCCAACTCTTGCTGCGATGGAAACAGAAATTAAACCAAAAGTTTTACAAACAATTAATGAACTTACAAAAGAATATAACAAATTAACTAAGTATCAGATTGAGAAATTAAATTGTGTATTAAATTCAAGCACATTTTCGTCATCAAAAGAAAAAAATTACGAAAAAATTGTCAATCAAATTCTACAAAACATAAAATCATTACAACTATCACCATCAGTTTTAGAAGAATTAGTTCAGAAGCACTATATTGAAAATAAAAAAATAATTTCTCTAGAGGGAAATCTTTTGAGATTAGCAATGGATAATAAAATTTCTAGAAATGAATTTATTAAATTCTATATCGGTAATGAGATTAATCCAAATTTAAAAAAGTTTTTGGACTCAAATAAAGAATGGAAACAATTTTTTTCGAAAAATAAAGAAGAATTTAAAAATATTAGAGAGAGATTAATTGAAATTAGTCATAAACTCGGAATTTCTGTTACTGATTTTAAGAAATTAGTTAGTAGAGTGCAAAAAGGAGAAAAAGAGTCAAGAATTGCGAAAAAAGAAATGGTAGAGGCAAATTTGCGATTAGTTATTTCAATTGCCAAAAAGTATACCAACAGAGGTTTGCAATTTCTAGATTTAATTCAGGAAGGGAATATTGGCTTAATGAAAGCTGTCGATAAATTTGAATATAGAAGAGGATATAAATTTTCAACTTATGCTACATGGTGGATACGACAAGCAATAACAAGATCTATCGCAGATCAAGCAAGAACAATTAGAATTCCTGTTCATATGATTGAAACGATTAATAAAATAGTAAGGACACAAAGATTAATTCTAAGTGAATTTGGTAGAGAAGCCACTCCAGAAGAACTAGCAAAAAAATTAAGAATGCCATTAGACAAAGTAAGGAAGGTTCTGAAAATTTCTAAAGAGCCAGTATCTTTAGAAAAACCTGTAGGAGATGAAGAGGATAGTAGTTTAGGTGACTTCATTGAGGACACAAAAGCTTTAGCACCACTAGAGCAGGCAATAAAATCTAATTTAGGTGAAGCGACTACAAAAATCTTATCCACATTAACTCCTAGAGAAGAAAGAGTTCTTAGAATGAGATTTGGAGTTGGAATGAATACTGATCACACATTAGAAGAAGTTGGTTTACAGTTTTCAGTTACAAGAGAAAGAATTAGACAAATAGAAGCTAAAGCCCTTAGAAAATTAAAACACCCTAGTAGATCTAAGCAGTTAAAAAGTTTTTTAGAGAGTTAAAAATTTATTTTATTTTTAAAAATAATTTTTTAATTATTTATGGAAAAAATTTATATCAACAAAGAAATAGCACAATTAATTATCTTACAAAGAGTCGATTTAATAGGTCCAATTTTAAAAAAAATAAGAAAAATTTTTGGTAGAGAGTTTTTCACCAATATAGCTTCAAAGTATCTAATTATTCCAAGCATAATAGGAAAAAAATATTTTGGTATCATGGAATTTGAATACAAACAAATTTCAAAATATATAGAGTTAAAAGATAAAGAGGTACTATCTATTGGTTCAGGAGTATGTGGTTTAGAATTAATTATATATTTAAACTATCCAAATAATTTTTTTTCAATTATTGAAAAAAATTATATTTCAAAAAAAGTCACTTATGGATGGGATACACAGAATTTTGAGGCTTATAATAACCTAGAATTAGTTAATAATTTTTTAATTAAAAATGGAATGGATCAAAAAAAATTCATGATTTATAATTACGATCTAGGAAACTTACCACAAAAAAAATTTGACTTAATTTTATCCCTATATTCTTTGGATTATCATTATGATTTTAATTTGTACGAAAGTTATATTAAAAAAGTATCAAATAAGAATACAAAAATTATTTTTGATACTATAAGACCTGATTATTTCAAGAAAATATTTGACAATGTAGAAATTATTTATTCTAAAGAAAATACAGTTCATAAATCAAAAAGAATACTATGTAGTAATTTTAAAAATTAGACATGTTACGAATCACAAAGTTATCAAACTTTTATTTTATTCTATTATTTTCCTTTATTCCGATTTCTATATTTTTAGGATCAACGGCTTCTTTAGTAAATTTATTTTTAATACTCATAGGTTTATTTTTACTTTATGAAACTGGACTCTTAGTTTTTTCTTTTAAAGATAGGGCTTTTTTATCTTTGATGATTTTGTATTTATATTTAATTTTTAATTCTTTTTTTTCTTTAAATTTTGAGATTGGATTTTTAAGAAATTTTGGATTTATAAGATTTATTTTATTATTTTTAGTCATTAATTTCCTTTTTTATAAAAAATTTGAATTTAAAAAAGTTTTTAAATTTTGGTTAATAATATTTTCTATTTTTATTTTTGACATAATTTTTGAATTTTACAACGGACATAATATTTTTGGTTTTGAGTCTGAAAATAAAAAAAGAATTGTAAGTTTTTTTAAAGATGAACAAGTTGTTGGAGCTTTTTTAAATGGTTTTGGATTTATTTTGATTGGATACTTATTTAATAGATATGAAAAATTTTCTAATAAACAAAAAATATTTCTATTTTTGTTTTTAATCACTTTTGTTAGTTCGATGATATTTTCTGGAGAAAGATCCAATACAATAAAATTAATTATTGGTCTGATGATATTCTTTTATTTAAATGATAAGATACATTTAAAACAAAAGTTATTTTTCTTATTCTCCGTAATTTTAATTTTTACATTAACTTTTTTAAATGTAACTGAAATAAAACATAGATATGGAAAAGATTTAATAAATCAAGTTAAAGATAAGGAGAAAAGAGAAAGAATACTTTATTTTCAACTTTATAAATCAGCTTTTGCAATATTTAAAGAATATCCCATAACAGGAGTAGGAAATAAAAACTATAGAGTTGTAAGTTGTGGAGGGACTTTCGAACTCGCATGCAGCACTCATCCTCATCAAATTTATTTTGAATTTTTGTCTGAACACGGGATCTTGGGAACACTAATTTTGTTATCTATAATTTTTTATCTTATATTTAAAAATTATAGCAAAATGTTAGTTAGACGAAATTTAATTCAAATTGGTTGTTTTTGTTATTTGATTGTAAATTTTATACCTATTTTGCCAGGAGGTTCTTTTTTTGCAGATTTTAATGCAACTTTTTTCTGGATAAATTTTTCTATTTTTTATGCATCAAACTTTCACACAAATATATTTAGTGATTTTAAGATTAAATGATATTCTTACCAGGATAGTAAAATTAAATTTTAGTGGGACTTTAGCTCATTAGTAGAGTGTTCCCTTGACATGGGAAAGGTAGGGAGTGCAATCCTCTCAAGTCCCACCATTTTAAATTTTTGAATATTCAAAAATTTTTCTACCACTTTCACTAATATTAGTTGTTGAAATAATTTTAGATTTGTTTTCAAGAATTTTTCTAAAATTTTCCTCATTGTAGTCAGGAAATATATCACCTTTTAAAATAATCATTTTTTTTATTGTCTCATCATTTTTAGGTACGAATTCTATCAGCCCTCGTGGTGCTGTAGAAACCAGCCATTCAATCACTTGATATAAGGGTATATTCTTACCGATTGTTAAATGATGCTCGAATGCTAGAGATAACATTCCATTAAATTCAGTTCTCTCTAAAAAGCCCTTTCTTTCTTTTTGATACCACCCTAAATTTGAACTTGGATTTGACGCATCAAAATACAATGGCAGAAAATTAAGTTTATTTTTTTTGGATAATCTAAATGCATTATTTACTGCGTTTAAATCATAATCAAATCCAACGACAAAATTCGATCCTGAATTTAAGCTTATTTCAGAATAGACACCATCATTACAACCTAAATCAGCTAGAATATTAAATTTATATTTTTCAGAAAAATCTTTAACAATTTTTTTTTTTAAAATTTCTTCATTATTTTTATAAGTATTATTTTTTGAATAATCATCCCAAGTTGTTTTATTTTTTTTTATATCAAGGTTCAAAATAAAATTTTTTAAATTTTTTAACATTGATAAAAAAGAATTTTTAGGGAATTTTTTTTTATTAATTTTGTTAATATCAAAGTTTTTACTTTTTATTACTTTGTTATCAAAATAGTCTAACATGACCACTTGAGTAAAAATATTGTAAGATAATTTGTCTTTAAAACTTAATATAGAGTTTAAATCTTTTGTAGCGATACCCTCTAAATTTCCTTTAAACCAATTATTATAGTCAATATTTTTTATAGATTTTAAAATTAAAGGATTTAAAAAATTTTCACAAAATTGTCTGTGTGCTATCCAGTATTCTCCATCTTCATACTCTTTTATTGATAATAGATCTATGAATATCGGTTTGTAAGCATCAAACTGAATATTAAATGCACTACTATCAATCAGGGTAGCACCTTTTTTAAGAAGATAAATATGAAAATTTAGATGATGGATTGCAGCATCTTTTAATTGTTCAAAAGACCACTCGTAAGGATATGAAATATAATCAAGTTTTTTGTGTTCAATAATTTTATTTTCTTTAAAATTTTCAAAGCTCATCTCACCGTCACTAATTTCTTTACACTCAATAAGAAATTCTTTTTGGAT
>MDSW01009329.1_pt1 | contig 13402 bp, 13 predicted proteins | sample 811171 | NCBI WGS metagenome assembly MDSW01 (sample SAMN05326641, study PRJNA326480) | marine metagenome | isolation source: seawater | place: Atlantic Ocean: North West | collected 2012 | reverse complement strand
GCAGGATTAGTTATTGCTGCAAAATTATCAACAAAGCTAGGCCTCTGCTCTAACAAAGATTATTTACGAATTAAATCTCATTTCGATTCTGTTGGTCTTCCAACAAAAGTTAAAGATCTTCCGTTTAGTAAACTAAATAAAGAAAAATTACTCTCACATATATCTCACGATAAAAAATCTAAGAATGGTTGGCCAAATTTTGTTCTTATAAATGGAATTGGCAAAGCCAGTGTTGAGGAAGTTGATCAAGATTCTGTTCAGAAAACTTTAAGCGAATTTATAGAAAACAAATAATTATTCACTTTTAACGGAAACTTATTATCTCATGAGTACTGTGCACATAATATCACTTGCTGGTATTGGACTATTATTAATCTTATCAGCCTTTTTCTCAGGCTCCGAAACAGCTCTGACTGCTACATCTAGACCAAGAATGCATCATTTGGAAAAGCGGGGAAATCGAAGAGCAAAAATTGTAGGAAAACTCATTAACGATCGAGAAAAATTAATAGGAGCAATTCTACTAGGGAATAATGCTGTAAATATTTTAGGTTCTGCACTAGCAACTAGTGTTCTTATCTCACTTGCGGGTGACGCAGGAGTTGCATACGCTACTATTGGCATGACTTTCTTTATACTTGTTTTTGCCGAAGTTTTACCAAAGACTTACGCCATACGGCATGCTGACAGGATGTCATTAGCTGTTGCTCCAACTATTTCAGCCCTAGTTTGGTTACTTAAACCTGGAATTTATACTATACAATCAATTGTACAAAGTATTTTGTACATTTTTGGAGATCGCCATGGAAGTAGAGGTAATGAAGAAGCTGAAGAAGAACTTCGTGGGGTAATCAGCTTACAAGCTGCAGAAGGAACTGTTGTTAAACAAGAGCATGATATGCTCAGTAGTATTCTTGATCTGGACGAAGTCTCTATAGAAGAGGTTATGACTCATAGAGGTGATATGGCGATGCTCAATGTTACAGACACCTCAACTAGTCTGGTTGAGCAGGTCGTAGCAAGTCCATATACCAGACTGGCACTCTACGCAGATGATCCAGAAAATGTTATTGGTGTAATCCATGCAAAAGATTTGCTCCGTGCACTATATACTAATAGAAAAAACCTTTATGAAGTTAATTTTAGTAGTCTTGCACAAGAACCTTGGTTCGTACCAGATAATACAAGCTTAAGAGAGCAATTAAATGCTTTTCGTGCTCGGAGGGCGCATTTTGCTCTTGTAGTTGATGAATATGGCTCTTTAAAAGGATTAGTTACACTAGAAGATATACTAGAAGAAATTGTAGGAGATATTAAAGACGAGCATGATATTGTTTATCGAGATGTGATTTCACGCCCAGACGGGTCTTATTTAATTCCTGGAACAGCTACTATCCGTGACCTTAATCGGCAATTTAACTGGGATTTTCCTGATGAGGAAGCAGCAACAATTGCAGGTCTTGCCTTACACGAAGCAAAAAAAATACCTGAAATTGGAGAACAAATTTCTCTCTTTGGTTTTACTTTAGAAGTTCGTGGCAGACAAAAAAATAGAATAACTTTGCTTCGTGTTCTTCCACCCTCAAAACCTGAAGATAATATAGGCACCTCCTAATGGAGGTCAAAATAATGATGAAGAAACAGCAATGATCTGGGATTTATTCTCTATTGTAGCTCCAGTATTTGCTTGCGCTGGTATAGGTTACTCGTGGTCAAGATTTGGTCTTGCCTATGATACTAAAATTATTACTCAACTTGTAAGCTACATTGGGGCTCCATGTCTAATTTTCACAACTTTGATTAATGTTGAGGGTTTATCCAAAGAAATAGGGTATATGGCCTTAGCAGCATTAACAACTATAAGTGCCTGTACTATACTTGGGGCTGCTATACTTCGAATTATGCGACTACCTCTTAGAACTTATTTAGCCCCTATTGTTTTTCCAAACTCAGGCAATATGGGCTTACCACTGTGTCTATTTGCGTTTGGTGATACAGGTCTAGCTCTAGGGATAGGTTTTTTTGCTGTTTCAGCAACAATACAACTTATATTTGGACAATGGCTATTCTCTGGTCTCCCAACACCAATACCACTTTTAAAAGCTCCTATACCTTATGCCGTCATTGCAGGGGCTGCTTTGATGTTTACAGAAGTTGACCCACCTCTTTTTATTCTAAATACAACAGATCTACTGGGAAACTTTACCATCCCGCTTATGATGCTGACACTCGGTGTTTCTCTCGCAAGAATGCGTATAACAAAAATAAAGCGGACCTTCATTCTGGCACTATTACGTCTTTCTTTAGGAGGTTTAGTTGGTTTTGGGCTAGCTGAAGTCTTTCAATTTGAAGGGATAGAGCGAAGTGTACTTATTATACAATCAATGATGCCTGTGGCAGTTTTTAACTATTTGTTTGCAAAATATTATGAGCGAGATCCAGAAGAAGTAGCAAGTCTTGTAGTATTATCATCAGTAATAGGCTTTGCTTTACTCCCCCTTATTGTATTTATCGCAAAATGATATACTTAGGATATACAAATCAGTTAAATCTGAATTAGATTGGTTTAAATCATGACATTATCTCCAGCTGATCCAAGAGAGCACATACATACTAGAAGTGTCAAATCCTCTGGTTTTAAAAGAAATGATGGTATGTGGGACATTGAAGCTACACTTAAAGACATTAAACCCTACGAAGTACCTAATGAATGGCGAGGCACTCTGAAACCCGGTGACCCTATACACCATATGAAAGTTCGTTTAACTATTAATAATAATTTTGTAATCCATAAGGTTGAAGTCGTAATGATTGATACACCTTTTGAAATTTGTGGAGAAGTAGGTCCATCTTTTCAAAAGCTTATAGGGATATGCATTAGTTCAGGTTGGAATAAGTCTGTTCAAAAAGTGGCTGGTGGAACTGCTGGATGTACGCATATTGCTGAATTAATGAGAGTAATAGGCACTGTGGCATACCAAACTCTCTACCCTTTGGTAAGGATGGAGAAAGAAGCATCAGAACAAACTAGTCGCCCACCAATAATTGGTACTTGCAAAGCTTTTGCACCAGACAGCCCCGTAACCAAGCGAATCTACCCCGATTGGTATGAAGAGCCTTCAGAAAAATTATGAATTAAAATTTGAATCTGGGGGTTTACGTGCATCTATAGAAAGTGCATGTATATCGCTTTGCATTTCTTTTCTTAAAATATGATAAATCATTCGCTGGCACTCAAGTCTTGACTTGCCAATAAAAACATTAGCGATAATCTCAACATGAAAATGCGTCTCACCAGTAGCTCTTGCCCCTACATGTCCATCATGCTCGGCTGATTCATCCGTTATAGCAAGTGATTGCGGTGATAGTTCCTCAGTTAACTTTTTTGTAATTATCTCTCTTATCGACAATTTAAAATTCCAATATTAATTATATATATGCATATCTTGTCTATATGATCTACAGAAGGCATATTTCGTCAATGGTATTTACTCAACAAAATAATAAAATAAATAATTCTTCTTTAAAGTCTAACCAGGAATCTGGTGAGGATATTCGTAAATGTGAGTTTCCTGAATGTAATCTCGAGGGTCATTTTAAGGCACCACACTCTCCAGATGCTCTTAGAAAATGGAGATGGTTTTGCCTAAACCACGTGCGTGATTATAATAAGGCATGGAATTATTTTTCAGGCTGGTCTGAAAAAGATATTGAAGCTTGGCAACGCGAGGATTTAACAGGGCATAGACCAACATGGCCCTTGGGAAAAGGAGCAAAAGGAAGTAGCGAAACCGATAATTTAAAATCTCAATTTCAACGTTTTGCAAAGGATTGGTTTGACAAGTTTGACCCAACAAACGAAAAAAAGAAATCTGAAGAGTATTTTGGACCTTCACAAAGCCCTGAAGCTTTAAAAGCTATTGAACTTTTTAAATTGAGCTCGCCATTAACCAGTGATGAAATTAAGAAACAATATAAGTTTTTAGTAAAAAAACACCATCCAGACGCAAATGGGGGATCCAAAGAATCTGAGGAAATGCTAAAATCTATTAATCAAGCATACGCTTACCTAATAAATAAATTAATATAAAATAACATCAATTATCAATTATATTGATTCCACAAAAAAAAATAAACAAGGAATTCATACATGGTTTCCGATACTAAAACTCATATGCAAAGCCCCATCCAATACACAAATCCTGACAAGAAATTGTCCGTTCGTGAGATCTTTGGAATAGATACGGATATGGAGGTTCCAGCATTCTCCAAACCTCAGGAGCATACCCCCTTAATTGATGAAGCATATCGCTTTGATCATAACACTTCCCTAGCTATACTTGCTGGTTTTGCCCATAACAGAAGAGTTATGATACAGGGGTACCATGGAACAGGGAAATCCACACACATTGAGCAAATAGCTGCACGTTTAAATTGGCCATGTATAAGAGTCAACCTTGATAGCCATATAAGTCGAATAGATTTAGTGGGAAAGGATGCCATAGTAATTCGTGATGGACTGCAAGTCACAGAATTCAGGGAAGGTATACTCCCTTGGGCGCTACAGAACCCAATAGCTCTTGTATTTGATGAATATGATGCTGGACGACCTGATGTAATGTTTGTGATACAACGAATTCTTGAAGTAGATGGTAAAATGACATTGTTAGATCAGAATAAAGTCATTCATCCTCATCCAGGATTTCGAATCTTTTCAACTGCTAATACAGTTGGCTTAGGTGATACAACAGGTCTTTATCACGGAACCCAACAAATTAACCAAGGTCAAATGGATCGATGGAGTCTTGTGTCAACTCTTAATTACTTACCACAAGAGGAGGAAGTAGAAATAATTGCAGCAAAAGTGCCGGCATATAACGACGAAGAAGGTAAGAAAATACTCTCAGCGATGGTTAAAGTAGCAGACTTAACTCGATCTGGATTTATGGCTGGAGATATATCTACAGTTATGTCACCACGAACTGTAATTAACTGGGCAGAGAATGCGCATATATTTAAAGACGAGGGGTATGCCTTTAGTGTTACCTTCTTAAACAAATGCGATGAAACAGAAAGACCAGCGGTAGCTGAATATTTTCAAAGATGTATGGGAACAGACTTACCAGAATCAGTTGTTTCAGCTGTTGTTAAGAGTTGAGTTATCAAGTGCAAGACGAAGAGTCACGATCAGAAATTTTTCAACGTGCAGTTGGTTCTGCAATGCGAGCTATTGCAAGAAAAAACTCAGATGAAATTAATATAAGCTTTGGTTCAGATACACCGAGACTTATTGGAAATGAGATTCAATTACCATACCCTTCCCATGATTTAGAGGCAGGCGATGTTGCAAAGATAAGGGGTGCAGCTGACTCCTTAGCCTTACGTCTACGCTACCACAATGAGGAAACCCATAATAAATCAATGCCACGTGGGCGTACAGCTCGTCAAATTTTTGATATTGTTGAACAAGCTCGTATTGAAGCAGTTGGTGGCAATCAGATGCCAGGTCTTGCTAATAACCTGCAATCTGCTCTAGCTGAAAAATGTCGAATGCGAGGTTACCAAAATATATCATCTCCAGAAGAAATACCATTAGCAGAGGCTATTGGTCTTTTGATGCGTGAGAGACTAACTAATAGGAGTCTTCCAGAAAGTGCTCAGGTAGTTGCCGATCTCTGGCGACCTTGGTTTGAGTCACAGCTTATTGGTCGATTTGATGATTTGTTAGCGAGTGCGACAGATCAGACCACATTTGCAAAAGTTTTAAATGAAGTTATAGCTGATTTAGATCTAGATGATGAGGATGTTGAAGATCCTGATGATGCAGACCCACAATCTGATGCAGACAATGAACAAGAAGATGAAATGGAAGATGGCTCATCACAAAGTGGCGAACAGATGGAAGGAGAAACCTCAGATGATTCAGATTCTGCATCATCTGAGGATACAGACATTTCAGAAACGATGGATGCCGACCCTGAACTCGCACCAAGCGATGGTGACCAAGATGCCGATGACTCAGGAAACACTCCTCAATTAGGTAGTAGTGACTCCGAATCTAGCCTAGCTACTTATAAACCTTACACTAGTAAATTTGACGAAATAATACATGCATCAGACCTCTGCGATATAGAAGAATTAACCCGCCTTAGGCAACAGTTAGATCAACAACTATCACATATGCAAAGTATAATTTCTAAACTTGCTAATCGCCTACAAAGAAGATTAATGGCTAGGCAAGTCAGATCTTGGCAATTTGACCTCGATGACGGTCTTCTCGATACGGGTCGTTTATCTCGTGTAGTAACTAATCCCTTATATCCACTATCTTATAAACAAGAAAAAGAAACAAATTTTCGTGATACAGTTGTTACCCTACTTATTGACAATTCAGGCTCTATGAGAGGGCGCCCAATTTTAGTCGCTGCCATGAGCGCAGATATTCTAGCTCGAACCCTTGAAAGATGTGGTGTAAAAGTCGAAATCTTAGGTTTTACTACGCGAGCTTGGAAGGGTGGGCAAAGCCGTGAACGTTGGTTATCTGATGGTCGTCCAAATGGACCAGGTCGCCTAAATGACCTAAGGCACATTATTTATAAATCTGGCGATGAACCTTGGCGCAGAGCTCGAAGAAATCTTGGTTTAATGCAAAGAGAAGGTCTACTCAAAGAAAATATTGATGGTGAGGCACTTATATGGGCGCATGACAGACTTCTCCAACGACATGAAGAAAGACGTATTTTAATGGTCATATCAGATGGTGCACCGGTTGATGATAGTACTTTGTCTGTTAACGCAAGAAATTACCTAGAACAGCACTTAAGAGAAGTAATCAAAAAGTTAGAATCCACATCCCCAATAGAGTTACTTGCTATTGGCATTGGTCACGATGTTACACGTTACTATAGAAAAGCAGTAACTTTAACAGATGCTGAACAACTAGGTGGAACTATGACTGAAAAACTAGCAGAATTATTTGAAGAAGAGCCGCTCACAAATAAGTATCGCAATTAATTTAGTAACTAATAAATTTCAAAATTTCTCTAGTCTATGGAGTATCAAACAATCTGTCTCCAGCATCACCTAAACCTGGAACAATATATGCTTTATCATTTAGTTTCTCGTCAAGAGCAGCTGCCCATACCTCTACACCACTATGACGCTCGTTAAATGCCGCCATACCTTCAGGTGCTGCTACCATTGCCATAAATTTAATCCTTTCATCTGGAATATTGTGTTTATTTAATAAATCTACAGCATAAGATGCGGAATATCCGGTTGCTAGCATTGGGTCAACTAGTATAAACACTCGATCCTTACCTTCAGGTAACCTAACATAATACTCAACTGGTCTTTGTGTCTTAGGGTCACGGTAGAGACCAATATGACCAATTGGAGCAGTAGGTAATAGCTCTTCAAGCCCCTCTGCCATGCCAAGACCAGCACGAAGAATTGGTACAATTGCTGGCTTAGCACCCTTTAATATTGGAGCTCTAGTTTGAGCTACAGGTGTTTGCACCTCATGTTCTGTCATTTCAAGCTCACGAGTAATTTCATAGCCAATAAGTAAAGCTATTTCTCTTAATAACGCCCTAAATGTACTTGTTGGAGTTGTCTCACTCCGGAGGTGCGATAATTTATGCAAAACCAAAGGGTGACCGACAACATGTAAATTGGGAATGTTTCTATTCATATTCATAACAATCATCTCACTGTGTTTTGATTTACTGAAGTGGCAAATAATGCCAAAAATACTTTAAAGGGAATAAGCATTATTATTGCCATTCCTACTTTAACACCAAAATCGCCTAAACCCCATGTTATCCAAGGAAGACCCGATCCCGCAAAGGCTGCAGCAAAGAATATGGTTGTATCTGTAGCAGATGCCAATGTTGATGAAATAAAAGGAGCCCTCCACCACGTCATTTTCCTTAATTTATCAAATATCCATATATCTAAAAATTGCGCTAAAATAAATGCAAATCCAGAAGCTAGAGCTATACGAATAGAAGTCCATAAACCCAAGTCTGCTTCAGTTGAAAGAATAACAGATAATAAAATCCCAAATGGAAAACCAATTATTGCAACAATTCGTGCCTGTCTAAGACCAAAGATCCTATTAGTTAAATCTGCAACTAAGAAAACAGCTGGATATGTAAATGCCCCCCAAGTGATCCAATCATTAATAGGGTACTGAACGAGTATATTAGAGGTTACGATGACTAATACCATCGCAATTATTGGAATTGCGAGACTTCTCACAATAGGTCTCCCGAAAAGTTTGGAGTTTTATTAATCAGTTAATCTGATTAACCAGAATTCTACAGGAGGTTCTAGCTTAAGTGAATCAAGTATAGAGGGTTTAGTAAACAAATATTTATTTAGCCGAGGGTTGTTGGAGACAGAGATTTTGCTTTTAATACCTTACGCTTTATGCGAAGCGCATCATTGGTTAGCTTCCTATTTGGTGTTCCAAGCAAAAATGCGTCTAAGCCACCTCTTCGTTCAACTGTTCTTAGTGTGCTTGTAGTTATTCTTAGTCTGATACCCTGACGTAGAGTATCACTAAGCAATATTTTGGATTGCAGGTTTGGTAAAAAGCGTCGGCGGGTTTTGTTGTGTGCATGGGATACATTATTACCAGCCATAACACCTTTTCCTGTTAATTGGCAGCGACGGGCCATTTCAGAATAATCCTCAATTATTTTTTACCAAATTAGCATCTTGAATGGCGTTGTTTACGGCAGCTAGGCAAAGACGTCAAGTCTTGAGATTCATATGCTAATTACCAGCCATAAAGGTTTTCAATAATTTTCTTGCTGCCACAGTAGGTGCAAGACGACCATTAACTACATCTACTTCAAATTTTTGAGCCAAATCTGAAGCTAAAGGCGACTCTCTTAAACTTGCTACCAAAGCTTCCTGAACCTCACTCCACATCCAAGTACGAGCTTGATGACCTCTCTTTCTCTGAAGTTCTCCATGTTTATCAATAGTATCTTGGTATAATTGTATAATACTCCATACTTCCTCCATACCCTCACCAGTAATAGAAGAGCAAGTTAATACTTTTGGTTTCCAAATATCAAAATCTTTCTTTAATAAAGATATTCCAGACTTTAAATCATTCTCCGCCTGCATTGCAGAGCGTTTGAGATCTCCGTCTGCTTTTGTTACTATTATTAAATCAGCAAGCTCCATGACTCCCCTTTTAATTCCTTGAAGGTCATCACCACCTCCTGGCTGAGCTAATAAAACGAACATGTCTACCATATCAGAAACGGCGTATTCTGATTGCCCCACCCCAACAGTTTCAACCAAAACAATGTCATAGCCTGCTGACTCACACAAAAGAATTGCCTCTCTAGTTCTTCTAGCAACACCTCCCAAGGTTATTCCTGCAGGAGATGGACGAATAAAAGCCATATCAGACTGTCCTAATTTAGGCATTCTTGTCTTGTCCCCAAGTATGGACCCGCCTGAACATTTACTAGAAGGGTCAACAGTTAAAACGGCAATTTTTTGTTTTTTTCTAATTACATATTGACCAAAAGACTCAATAAACGTTGATTTACCAACACCGGGGGGACCAGATATACCAATTCGAATAGAGCCACCAGTATTAGGCATAACCTTATCAAGTAACTCTTCGGCTTCAACCCGGTGGTCAACACGAGATGACTCAATCAAAGTAATCGACCTTGCCAACGACCTACGATCTCCATTTAGAAGTCCGCTAATATCAAAAGGGCTGTCTGATCCATTATCATTGTTATTTTCCATAAACTTAACCTAATTAAGCTGCTTTAGATTTTTGACGAATCAAATTAACAACCTCTGAAGCCGCTGAAGGTATATTTGTTCCAGGACCAAATACAGCTGCTACACCTGCTTTTTTTAAAAGTTCATAATCTTTCGGGGGAATAACACCACCACAAACTACCAAAATTTCTTTTGCATTATATTTTTTTAAGGAATCTATAAGCTCAGGTACAAGAGTATTGTGCCCAGCTGCAAGGCTGGAAACGCCAATAACGTGAACATCGTTTTCAATAGCTTCCCTAGCAGCCTCTTCTGGTGTTTGGAAAAGAGGACCTATATCAACATCAAAACCGATATCTGCAAAAGCAGTCGCAATTATTTTAGCACCCCGATCATGTCCATCTTGTCCAAGTTTCACTACCAACATCCTTGGACGTCTACCTTCCTCGTTAGCAAATATATCAATAAGCTTTCGGATACTCTCAAATTCTACGTTCTTTTTATAAGCTGCCCCATAAATACCAGTGACAGAACGGATAGTAGCCGTGTAGCGACTATAAACTTGCTCCAATGCATTTGAAACCTCACCGACTGTTGCTCGCTGCCGCATGGCATCAATGGATAAAGAGAGTAAGTTGGTCTCACCTTTAGCGCCGTTAATCAAAGCATCTATTGAGGATTTCCAATCTTTTTCATTACGAGATTTTCTTATTTTTTCTATACGTAGAATTTGTGAATCTCTAACAGCTGTATTATCTACTGATAATAGCTCCGGCATACTATCATCATCACTATTATACTTATTTACACCAACAATAACTTCTTCCTGCTTATCTATGCGTGCCTGTCGCAGAGCTGCTGCTTCCTCTATCAATAACTTTGGCATACCATTTGCTACAGCCTCTGTCATGCCACCCATTTGATCTATCTTTTGAATAAGCTTTAAAGCTTCATGTTCCATAGAACTTGTAAGAGCTTCAATGTAATAAGACCCCCCTAGTGGATCCACAACATTAGTAACGCCCGTTTCTTCTGAAAGGACAAGTTGAGTGTTTCTTGCCACTCTTGCCGAAAAATCACTTGGCAAAGCTACAGCTTCATCTAGGGCATTAGTGTGAAGAGATTGGGTTCCTCCAAGCACTGCTGCCATAGCTTCATAGGCAGTCCGAATAACATTGTTGTAAGGGTCTTGCTCAGTAAGGGATACACCTGAAGTTTGGCAATGTGTCCTCAACATTAAAGATCGGGGATCTTTTGGGTTAAATTCACTCATTAAGTGTGCCCACAAACCTCGGGCAGCTCTTAGTTTCGCAACCTCCATAAAAAAATTCATACCTACACAAAAGAAGAAAGAAAGCCTGGGTGCAAAGGAATCGATGTCTAAACCTCTATTCACAGCAGCTTGAACATACTCTTTTCCGTCTGCTAGAGTAAATGCAAGTTCCTGGACCAAAGTAGCTCCAGCTTCCTGCATATGATAGCCTGATATAGAAACAGAATTGAATTTGGGCATTTCTTTTGCGGTATATGAAATAATATCACCAACAATTCTCATTGAAGGTTCTGGGGGATAAATATATGTGTTGCGTACCATAAATTCTTTTAAAATATCATTTTGGATTGTTCCTGACAGTGATGCCCTTGAACACCCCTGTTCTTCAGCAGCCACAATAAATGCAGCAAGCACTGGTAATACAGCTCCATTCATGGTCATAGATACACTAACATCACTAAGTGGAATGCCCTCAAAAAGAAGTTTCATGTCCTCTACTGTATCTATTGCAACTCCTGCTTTTCCGACATCTCCTCTTACACGAGGATGATCACTATCATAACCGCGATGAGTTGCTAAATCGAAGGCAACTGACAAACCCTTTTGACCGCCCGCAAGATTACGTTTGTAAAAGGCGTTAGACTCCTCAGCAGTAGCAAACCCAGCATATTGACGAATAGTCCACGGTCTGTTTGCATACATTGTTGCCCTTATACCCCTTGTAAAGGGTGCAAATCCTGGCATTTTTCCTGAAAGCTCTAAGTCATCAAGGTCCTCTGATGTATAAACCGATTTAATCGGAATACCTTCTGGTGTATCCCAAATTAAATCATCAGGTCTACCTCCCTTAAGTTCGGTCTCTACTAGCTTAGCCCAATCAACAAGATTTTTTTTAGCAAATTTACTCATGATCTATTCCTAATAACGGTCTCTAGAATTACAAATTCATGCGAAGTTAGAATGTATAGATATAAAACTAACCTATATTGGCATATAAGATCCTAAAATTATGCTCCAAGGCAAATTTAACTGTCAATAAACTCATTACAGTCTCTAAAAAAATAATGATACCTTTTAAACTTTTACTATAAAGGGTTTACATCCATCATAGAAGTGACGTAGGGAGCTCAGCTATGCTAAGGTTCAGTTTTTTGCCACTTAGAATAATAATTTTAGTTGTTATAAAATCATAAATTAAAGGGGTTTTGTGCGTTATGGTTTCCAAAGCAGGTTTTGTAGAATTAATTGGCAATACACCATTAGTCAGGCTTAACTCAGCATCAGAAACTACTGGCTGTGAGATATTAGGTAAATGTGAGTTTCTCAACCCTGGGGGCTCGGTAAAAGATCGTGCAGCTTTATTTATTATTTCTGATGCAGAAAAAAAAGGTCAACTAAAAAAAGGCGGTGTCATAGTTGAAGGTACTGCTGGCAATACCGGTATAGGTCTCGCTTTGGTTGGAAATGCACTTGGATACAGATCTGTAATAGTAATACCCGAAACTCAAAGTCAAGAGAAGAAGGATATGCTTAAGCTATGTGGCGCTGAGCTTATAGAAGTCCCAGCTGCCCCATATAGAGACCCAAATAATTATGTAAAATATTCAGGTCGACTTGCGGATGAACTAGCACAAACAGAATCGGATGGGGCTATTTGGGCTAACCAATTTGATAACGTATCAAATCGCAAGGGGCATATTGAAACAACAGGACCAGAAATATGGAGACAAACTGGAGGCAATATTGATGGTTTTGTCTGCTCTGTAGGAACAGGCGGAACTCTTGCTGGCATTGGAATGTATCTTAAATCTAAACGCCAAAAAATTAAAATTGGTCTTGCTGATCCCATGGGTGCATCGCTCTATAATTTTTTTGAAAATGGTGAGCTAAAAGCCGAGGGAAGTTCAATTACTGAGGGTATAGGCCAAAGTAGAATCACCGCAAACTTGGAAGGAGCTCCAGTAGACATAGCATTCCAAATTCCAGATGAAGAGGCTCTACCAATTGTTTTTGAATTAGCACTAAAGGAAGGACTTATATTAGGTGGATCTAGTGGCATAAATATTGCCGGAGCAATACAATTAGCTAAAAAATTAGGACCAGGTCATACAATAGTTACTATTTTATGCGATTATGGAAACCGATACCAAAGTAAACTATTTAATTCTACTTTTCTAAAAGAACGCGGTCTTCCGACACCAAGCTGGTTAGAATGAGAAACTAGATTATGAAAATTAAGATTATATAAATTTAAAAAAAGTGACTATGTTTGAAATCACATAGTTTATGAGAAAATAATTACCAGGTGTTTAGAAAATGTCTAAAAGCATTTCCAAATCTCTAATACTTACTCAACCATTAGTAGAT
>MDSW01176878.1_pt1 | contig 13403 bp, 11 predicted proteins | sample 811171 | NCBI WGS metagenome assembly MDSW01 (sample SAMN05326641, study PRJNA326480) | marine metagenome | isolation source: seawater | place: Atlantic Ocean: North West | collected 2012 | reverse complement strand
TAATGGGTAATTCTGTTTAGCAGGGAAACTTTGGAAGACATGGAAGCAGAGAACTTTTTTTCAAAAAGCTCCATCTCGGTTTCAATGGGAAGTTTGATGCGCGAAACTATCTTCATAAAGTTCCAAAGATAGTCAAAATTGGGTGATGGTTTTGGGCACGGCAGTGGATAAAGTCTGCCAAAATTAGCCGCTAAAAATTTTCGTTAACAAAATTTTAGCAGCCTATATTAATTCACCAAAAGTAAAAACCGCAAGCAAACACACCCTTTGAATAGGAATCTTTAAAAAGCCTGTTAATTGTAGTGGAGAAATTAATACAAGCCATTAAACTTTTCAGAATATTCAAAAATGCGTTAAACTCTTTGGAAGTACCGTAAAACAAGGCTTCAAAAGTTAACTTTGGAACAATAAATTTTTAACTCCTTAATTAATAATTACAATGAAAAAAATTACACTATTGGCCGCATTATTTGCTGGCTTTGCTATGAATGCGCAGACGACTATTTTTGAAGATGATTTTGAATCTTATGATGATTTCATTATTGAAAATGTTGGAGATTGGACTTTAGTAGATCTTGACCTTTTACCAACTTACGGCTTTACAGGTGTTACTTTTGACAATTCCGGGTACACTGGAGCTTTTATTGTTTTCAATTCAACTACAACAAATCCTCCGTTAGATCCAACAGCTGATTCTGACTGGACTGCATATAGTGGAGCAAAAGCAATGACATCTTTTGCTGCTGTACCAGATGGAACAACTAACTCAAACAATGATTGGCTTATTTCTCCACAAATAACTCTTGGAGCAGATGGAAATATGTTATCATTTTGGGCTAAAGCAGCAGACGCTACTTATTCTCAAGAAAATTTTAGAGTTTTAGTTTCTACTGTTGATACAGACCCAAATAACTTTTCAGAGCTTGAAGGTGGTTTAGTTCCTCAAGCAATTGATTGGGAAGAATTCACTTTCGATCTTGATGCTTATGCTGGACAGGATGTGTATATCGCAATTAACCATGTAGCTTCTGACCAATTTGGTTTCCAAGTTGATGATTTCAAAGTTACAGCTGATGTTTTGAGTGTGAACGATGAAGCTTTCCAAGGTTTCAAACACTTTGTTGCTAACGGTCAATTAAACCTTTCTGCAAACACTGCTATGGAGCGTGTTGCCCTTTACAATATGTTGGGTCAAGAAGTAGTTTCGCAAAAACTAGCTAGTAATAATGAAACTGTAAACATTGCTGGACTTCAGTCTGGTGTTTACATTGCTACCGTTTCTATTGAAGGAGCAAGCAAAACTTTCAGAATTGTAAAAAACTAATTTACATTTTATATTGAATTGAAAAGAGCGGCCAAAAGCCGCTCTTTTTTATTGTTTGTTTGCCAACTGACCACAGGCAGCGTCAATATCTTTGCCGCGACTTCGGCGGACGGTAACTGGAATCCTGTCGTGTTCCAAAGCCTGAATGTAATCATCAATCACGATGGAAGAAGCTTGTTGAAAATGGCCGTCGTCTATTGGGTTGTATTCAATGATATTTACTTTGCAGGGAACGTACTTACAAAAGGTTACCAAAGCTTCAATATCGGCCCACTTATCGTTTATGTCTTTCCAAACGATGTATTCGTAAGTAATTTTGCGTTTGGTTTTATTGTACCAGTATTCTAATGATTCTCGCAGATCTGGCAGTGTAAAATTCTTCGCAAAAGGCATTATCTGCTCCCGCGTTTCTTGAATGGCGGAGTGCAATGATACAGCAAGATTGAATTTCACCTCATCGTCGGCAAGCTTTTTAATCATTTTTGGCACCCCAGACGTAGATACGGTGATGCGTTTTGGGGACATTCCCAAACCGTCATCTGAGGTAATCTTTTCAATAGACTCCAAAACATTTTTATAATTCATGAGCGGTTCGCCCATTCCCATAAAAACAATATTTGAAAGCGGTTTGTCGTGATATAAGCGGCTTTCTTTATCAATTGCCACCACTTGGTCGTAAATTTCGTCGGGGTTTAGATTGCGCATTCGTTTCAACTTGGCAGTAGCGCAAAACGTACAATCCAAACTACAGCCCACTTGCGAGGAAACGCAGGCCGTGGTTCTTTTTTTAGTAGGAATTAAAACCGACTCAACTACCAAGTCGTCATGAAGTTTTACAGCATTTTTTATGGTGCCGTCATTGCTTTTTTGAAGATGGTCCACCTTTATATGGTTGATAACGAAGTTTTCATCCAAGTGTTTACGGGTTTCTTTGGAAATATTGGTCATATCATCAAAACTGTGAATTCCCTTACTCCATAACCAATCATATACCTGTGTTCCTCGGAAAGCTTTGTCGCCAATACTCTCGAAAAAACTTCGCAGTTCTTCTTTTGAAAGTGCCCGTATATCTTTTTTTTCTGAAACCATCGTGCAAAATTACTGTATTTTAAAGAAAAAAGCCTCTTTTCCTTTTCAGAATAGAGGCTTAATCTACTTAATAGAATTATGGTTTATTTATTAATAATAACTTTTTTGGTTATAGAGTCTTTGCTGTCCTCATCTATTAAGTGAAGAAAATATACACCATCCGCTAGATTAGAAACATTGATAGTGTTCATAGTGTTTGATAATGACCCTGAATGGATACGCTGACCCACAACGTTTAAAAACTGAAATGACAGGTGCGGGTATCTATTATTCATAACTGTAATAGTTGAACTTGCAGGATTCGGGTAGATTTTAAGATCTCCCGTAATTTCAAAATCTGGAATGTTCAATAGATTTTGAAGTGTTTCCACTGTGGTGTGCCCAGAATTGGTAGGGTCTAGCCATTCCTTAAGTCGGGTTTGTTGTGTTGTCCCATAATTCCAGGAAATACCAAACCTCCCGTAAATATCGTAATCTGCATTGTTTTCCAACCCGTTGCAGGCAGATTGCCCCGCGTAAAGCTGCCCAATTATTCTTCCGTTTTCGTCAAAAAGTGGCGAACCCGATGAGCCGCTCTCTGTAGTTCCTATTTCCCAACCATTTCCGCTTCCGTGGTTACCGCCACCAATTAACCAAACTTGCGTGCCATTGGCATCTATTTTTTCGGCACCGGAATCATCGCGGCAAATTTTCATAATATCACCATTGGGGTGATGAATACCAACCTCAAATAATGGATCATTATCTGAATTATCCCAGCCTGCAAAAGCAACATCCCACGATCCTGGTATTTTGTCAAAAAGTTCAACAAGCGCAAAATCACTTTTTGCATTGTTTGCCCTCAATGCTGCCCCGCTGATGGTGAAATTTGTTTGCAAATCACCACTTTCATCTCCAGTTCCACATACTGGAGTGGGACTTACCCAATTAAACCGAATGGACCAAAGCGAAGGATTGCTGTTTTGAAGACAGTGGTTGGCTGTTAAAAGGTATGGAGTTTTATCATTTCTTGTATTATTAATCAAAGCAGCAGAACACAGATAACCATTTCCTAAATTTAAAAGTGAAACTGCTTTTTTAACCAAATCTTTTTTAGTGTCAAAATCACTTCCTATTGGACAGTTTACATCGTAATTACATTCACCTGAGTCGTTAAGTCCACGGTTTCCTTCAAGGAGAGCATTTACCCTGCCCATTCTATATCCGTGAATTACACTATTTATCTGAAGACGCGCTACATTTTGGGTATTTGCAGGTTGGTAATATTCAATCCAAATAATATTGCCATCAACAAACCAAGTGCCTAACTGTCCATTATCTCTATTCTGGTTATTATTATAAGTACGGGTAACATCGGTCCTCTCTTGATTGTAAAGTTGAACTTTTGAGCCATGTGGTAAATAAAAATCACTAAAATTAATGCTCAGGTTTAACGCACCAGTTGATTGAATGGTAGCCTGCCATATTTTAGCCCCGTCGGGAAGTGTAGTCCACAAACCGTCGTGCTCCATATTTATATTTACGGGAACCTCAATTCCATACCGCCAGGGCATGCTTTTATCCAAATCATTAATGCTATCCTGTTGCACTATCATTTCCAAATCTAGTGGGGGAAGGCGAATAACTTCTGGCTGTTGTTGTAAATTTAGATCCCAGCTTTCAGGCAAATCATCACCAGCACCTTGTGAGAAGGCAACAAAAAAGAAAAGTGTGAAAATGAAGAAAAGTAATGTTTTTTTCATTCAACTTGCTGGTTAGTTTACAAAAGGAAGACTAAGGTATATTATTATTTTGACATTTGAAAACCAAATGCTTATAAAATAAAAAATCCCGATATACATCGGGATTCTTGACAATTATATTAAACCTGTTTTAGATTATTAACATAGCATCACCATAGGTATAAAATCTATACTTCTCCTTAATTGCTTCTGCATAGGCTTCCTTAATAAAATCATGACCCGCGAATGCTGAAACCATCATTAACAAAGTAGATTTTGGGGTATGGAAATTTGTAACCATGGCATTGGCAATGCTGAAATCATAAGGTGGAAAAATAAATTTATTTGTCCATCCTTTGTATGAATTTAGTGTGTGATTTGAAGAAACAGAACTTTCCAAAGCACGCATAGCGGTAGTTCCCACGGCGCAAACACGTTTTTTCTTTTGAATCCCAGCATTAATTATATTAACTGCCTGCTGGTCTATTTCCATCTCCTCAGAATCCATCTTGTGTTTTGAAAGATCTTCTACCTCAACAGAACTAAAAGTTCCCAGACCTACGTGAAGCGTAACTTCGGCAACATTTACTCCTTTAATTTCAAGACGCTTTAAAAGATGTTTTGAAAAATGAAGTCCAGCTGTGGGCGCCGCAACTGCTCCTTCATTTTTAGCAAAAATAGTTTGGTAGCGCTCCGCATCTTCTGGCTCTACTTCTCTTTTTATATACTTTGGAAGTGGTGTTTCACCCAATTCCGTCAATTTATTTCTGAATTCTTCATAAGACCCATCAAAAAGAAAACGCAGTGTTCTTCCGCGCGAAGTTGTATTGTCAATAACTTCTGCCACAAGGGTCTCGTCATCGCCAAAATACAGCTTGTTTCCAATTCTTATTTTTCGGGCTGGATCTACCAAAACATCCCATAGACGGGTTTCGGGATTTAATTCCCTTAAAAGAAAAACTTCAATACGGGCTCCAGTTTTCTCCTTGTTTCCGAACAAACGTGCCGGAAAAACCTTGGTATTATTGGTTACCAAAACATCATCTTCCTCAAAATAATCAATCAGATCTTTGAACATTTTGTGTTCAATGGTTTTATTTTTCCTATCCAATACCATCAAGCGCGATTCGTCACGGTTTGGCGCTGGATATTCCGCCAATAATTCTTCTGGAAGGTTAAAGTTGAAGTTTGAAAGTTTCATTCCCATAATGTGTCGTTTCTTTAAAATTTAAAATGCCCCTTTCAAGGCTTTGGTTTACAAGGGCGCAAATATACAACCTCAAAACAGGCGTTGTCAAGTAAATGACGGTTTATTATTTTTAAATGTTTGACACTATGTGTTCGTAGCTTAAAAAATGAGGCAGAAACAGCTAATTTTTGAATTGTTCAAAAACACAATTAACACCCGTTTTTTCTATATCCTCCCAAAATTTTGGATAGGATTTTGAAACTACTCCGGCGCTGTTGATCGTAATTTCTGTTTTCAGGGCAAGTGGTGCAAAGGCCATCGCCATTCTGTGGTCCTGATACGTTTCCACAGCAATACCTTTACTAATTTTTAAACTTTTTTCAAGATTTAAAGAATTGCTATCAATTTGAACCGAAGCACCCAGTTTCTCCAATTCAGTTTTCAACGCCATGAGCCTGTCCGTTTCCTTAATTTTTAAAGTATGTAGCCCCGTCAACCTGCAACTTACGCCCAACCCGAAACAACTCACTGCAATTGTTTGTGCCAAATCTGGGGTGTTTGCAAGATTGAGAAGTAATGAATCAGGCAATTCAATGGATTTTTTTGACAGAGAAATGGTATCATCGGAAGTATTAAAAACCGTTTCCACACCCAATGAATTATATAGCTGCACCAAAGCGGCATCGCCCTGTAAGCTTTCTTCAGAAAAATTGCCGAGTGTAATTTGAAGATTTTCAGAAAGAGCTACCAAGCTGTAAAAGTAAGATGCCGAGCTCCAATCAGATTCCACAACAATCCTTACATCTTCAATACTTTTTATGGGAGAAATCACAATCGAATTTCCATCAAAATTTCCAGTAACTCCAATATTTTTCAAAAGTTGAAGTGTCATTTCTATATAGGGAATAGAAGTGATTTTGCCTTCTAAAGATATTATTAGGCCCGTGGGAAGCATTGGAGCAATCAGCATTAATGCTGAAATATATTGGCTACTGAGGTCAGCTTTGATAGTCACTTCATTCTTTTGAAGATTCTTACCCTTTATCTTTAAAGGGGGGAAACCTTCGTTTTGGGCATATTCAATATCTGCGCCCAAATTTCTAAGTGCGTTGACTAAAATTTCTATAGGACGATCTTGCATTCGCTGGCTTCCCGTGAGCAGCACATCGGCTCCTTCTTTTGCGGCGAAATAAGCGGTTAAAAAACGCATTGCGGTACCGGCATGGTGAATATCTACAGTACCTTTTAAAACCTTTAATCCTTTTTGCAGAACAGCTGTATCATCACTGTCTGAAAGGTTTTCAATAGAAATATTTGGAAATCCTGCTTGCAGAATAAGCAATCGGTTCGATTCACTTTTAGAGCCGCAAATATTGATTTTTATATTTTCTGAAGGGAGCTCTCCTTTTTTTAAATTGGCGATCATTGTCCAGAATCATTTTGTTTGAGCTTTGCCCTAAACTTTCCGAAAGTGACAAAAAAACCATAAACAAAACCTGCCAAAAAAAGTGTGAGTATAAACATTACAGGATCTCTTTCAGTAAAATACGCAATTTCAAAACCTTCAATTGCCCATTTAATCAACGTGAACAATATTGCGAAAGCCACCGCAAGTGAAAACACTGATTTCCAAAAACCCTTTGTATTTATAACTTTTTTGAACATTTATTTGAGTTTTTCATTGCTATGGTGCCTATCGTGATCGCGTTTGATTTTTAGTTTCAATTTTTTTTCAAAAGCCTTTTCAAGATCAACGCCGGTTTGGTTTGCAAGGCAGAGCACTACAAAAACAACGTCCGCTAGCTCTTCGCCCAAATCTTTATGTTTATCACTTTCCTTTTCGCTCTGTTCGCCATAACGGCGGGCAATGATACGTGCCACCTCACCCACCTCTTCCGTGAGTTGCGCCATATTTGTGAGTTCATTAAAATAGCGTACACCGTGCTGTTTTATCCACTCATCAACTGCCTCTTGTGCGTTTTTAATATCCATTATGCTTTTGAAAGTACAACTTTTTCGTTTTCTTTTGCAATTAAAAGTTCATAGAACTTTTTCAAATTTCCGTATTCTTCGGCAGCAATGAAAGATTTATTGATAGAAAGTTCAACCGAAAGTTGCAATTTGTTACCTATCTGCGAAATCAAGTAACGGAAACTGCCCATATCTTCCCCTAGGTTAAACACGGCATTTTCAGGCAGGGATTCTACTTTATATCCTTCTGGCAAATCTATATTTACTATGTAACGATCCTTCATAGGATAGCCAAAATCTACAGGATATAACCGGGTATCAGGCTTGAAAGGGCTTTCTTTGGCCGCCAAGAATACCAACGGTGAAAAATATAGCTTTCCAGCAACGTCTTCAACTGCATCAACCACTTCAAAATCATAGTTTAAAGAAACTGGTTTACCTAAACTATTGAGGTTTTCAAAACTCAAGTTGGAAAGTTCTGCTTGGTTAGTCTCTTTTTCTACTGCTTTGCGCTGCGCATCTTCATTCAAACTTTTATACTCATTTCTATATTGAAAAGCATAATTACCGGTGAATCTGCTTTGAGCTTTACCTACAACTTTAAGATCTGGATTTATTTCTGCGTTAACCATTGCACTTTTTACAGCTGGAATTTGCGGATTTAATGAGATCCAACTAGAAGATCCATCTTTGGTAATTAAACGACCTTTCCAGTTCATTATACTCGTTCTTAAAACTCCAATTTCCGCATCTTTATTGGTCGCGTCAAGAAGCACGATGCCTTGTGGGAGCTCTACGGCGGCAATTACATAGTTAAATCCGTTACGTGTAGGAAACAGCGGCATACCATGGTTTTTGGTACTCACTAAAACTGGATTGGCATTAAGATTAGCTTTTCGCAACATGGCAATGAGCATTAAATTGATATCGGCTACATTACCAGAACCCTTTTTATAGGCCTCCCTTACACCTTCGTTGGTATAATAGCCTAGGTAGTTATTCCAAGTCATTTTGTTTAATAAAAACGAAAAGATCCTAATTACCTTTTCTTCGGGATTGCTGATCCCACTTAATAGATTGTTTAAATCTTCTTCGAAATAATTATCTTTTGACAATTCATTTCCGAACGAATCTACTTCATATATTCCTTTTGAAACATCTTCCCAAGTAGTTGAAAAAATCTGTTGGGGAGAGCCCGGAAAATCTACATAACTTAATTCAAACTTGAGCCCAGTGGAATAATTATCTATATTTCCTGCGAATGCTTCTTCTTTTAAAGCCGGAACATTGCTTAAATTTATAATGTATATATCTTCTTTAAACTTGAAATCTCTTGCGCCACCTTTGCTCGTCAGATTACCATACCTATCATACTCGGTACGGGCATTTGCCAGTGCTACAGTTCTATCCCTACCATCTGTTTTAACCTTATAGGGCACCCATCCTTTCTGGTGGGTTTTAAAAACGAAATATTCCGGTGAAGCAAAATGAACATCTACATTCTCAACAGGGATGGTTTCCTGAAAACGAAATTCGTCAATATTGCTTATGAAGGGAGATTTAATACTATATTTATATTCAATCACGCAGCCCTCGCGTATGTCCGGCATAGTAAACTTTAATTTGTGGACATATTTGGTTGTTTTTTCTTCAAAAATACCTTCATTTCTAAGTTTTATCTCCTCAATTTTATCGCTGCCGTCCAGATAGTATGTATATGCTCTTAGGCCAGAAATTTCATCATTTGAACCCGAGTTGCTTTGATATAGGTCAATTTCTTTTGAAGCCCAATCAAAACCTTCTTTAGTGTAAATTTTGATGCGCTCAAAAACATTAGTAACCATATAAAATCCTGAATTTGTTGAGTATTCAAAATTTGTATGGACTTCCCTGTATAATATTGCAGCTTCTGCGGTTGGGTCAGTAGGATGTTCTTTTTGAAGTAATTCCTCTTTGGAAACTTTTCCAAATTTATAATCTTGGGCCAATGATGCGTTAAAAAAACACATAACAGCTAATACGGGTAGTAAGAACGATTTCATGTGGGTTAAGGATTTATTGTACATTTTGTTTTAATAGAATTTTAGTTTTGTCCAATCGGGCAATGGATCGCAAAAAATCACGGAAATTTTCATACTCCGAAGGTGGATATTCGCCTTTATTTAGGATCATTTTACGAGTATAGACCAATGTGTCATCTGAGGTTATATTGAAATTAATTTGATATTTTCCGAATTTGGTTTCCAAAATTGTTTCATCGGGAAGTCCATCAATTTCAAAATTTTCAGGCACTTCAACAGTAACCGTGTCAATATCAACATATCCATTCCCTATATAAAGATTTTGTTTGCGGGTGTCTATCCGCGGCGGAATGTATTGGTTCTGATTAAAAATATTTGCGCAAAACAGATAATCGTTACTTACTGGGTTTGCGTAGTTTGGGATATTGAGGGTCAGTTCTTCAGTAAATATTACTTCTTCCTTGTTATTATCAAGCTTTATATCTGTTAACGAAAAACCATTTATATAATTCCACTTCTTCTTGTAATGTTGATCTATGTCTTCTTGTTTTTCTTTTGGAAGCAGGTATTTATCATCATATTGAAGACCCTTAGAAATACTTTTTAAAGTTGCGGTTACATTTCCATTGGCATCTACCTTAACCTTGGCTATATTTTCTTGGGTGTTTTCTTCAGTTTCATAAACTTTGGTATGTGCTATTTTGCCTCCCTCGGGTGTTATTATCAATACATCCCTATCGTTGGTAAATTTACCAATGTATCCATAAGGCGTATCTTGGCTGGTACATTCCAACCAAGTTATCTCATCATTATCTGGTATTCCTAAAATTACATGGTTACCTTGCAAAGAAGAAAAATCTTCCATAATATCCCACTTCATTTTATCACCATATACAACGGTATAGTAAGAAGGTACGCCAACAGCATCAAGAAGCGTTTTTGTGTAATTCGTCAATGCCTTACAATCACCATAACTGAGTTTGTCCACATCGGAAGCCAGCATAGGTTTCCACCCGCCGATCCCTATTTGAATACTAATGTAACGTACTTTGTCTTGCACAAACTGATATATTTTTCGAGCCCTACCTTCATTTGTCGTTTCATTGGCAACAAGACTTTTTATACGTGCTAAAGTACCCTCAGGCAAATCACTAACATCTGAAAGTAAACTCTTGTTCATCCAACTTCCAAACTGTTGCCAATCCTTGCCCGAACCCAGGGATTCTTTCAATTTAAAATTATTGAGAGCCACATAAACATTTGGAAATATCTTACTCATTAAGGGACCATGCTCTTCATACCTTATGGCTTTTAAATTTGATGCCGAAAAGATAAGTTCTTCCGGAGTATCAGATATTGTAATATCAAAACCATTTAGATTTTGAGGTTTATATTTGGGTTTATTTGCGGGATTATATTTAATCTTTAATACGCTTTTTTGAGCGCTTTCAGCATGTCCATTTAAAGGAAACCAAGGACTTAAAAATGCAGTATCACCCGTTTCAGTTTCACTATCAAAAACAACAATGTATGGATATGATGTAGGTGTATAATTTAAATAAAGAACACGTGAATCTGCATACATACTGCTGCCCGTTCGACTCACATCCATGAAATCTTTCTTTTTAAAGTGTTCAATTTCCTTTCCAAAAGCATTGTAAATTCTAACCTCCACATTCTTGACACGTGAATTTGAATCATAATATTCATAAAGCCGTGCATCGCCATCGCCAAGTTTGTTCAATATTGCAATAACACGGTGCGTTTTTTCCTTCATTTTATTGATGTCGGTCACGTCAATTTCAACCAATTCATCAATCAATACACTATTGGAATATTCAGTTAGTTCTTTTGGAATAGATGCTATGGAATAATCCTTTTGTGAATAAATATGGGCCGTGCATATAAGAAATGCAAAGCATAAGATCTTTTTCATCTGAATAGAATAATTTGAAAAAAGGAAGACGGAACATCCAATTTTTTAATTTTCAATGACTTAGAGGAAATTGCTGGATAATACCGGAATTCAAATTTTTTTCGGCAATATATAAAAAATCTGAAAGGTTAAAAAAAAGTTAAAGAGATTATTCTCTTTTTTTTGAATCGATCCAAATTGTCACTGGACCGTCATTGATTAGGGCAACCTCCATCATGGCTCCAAAACTTCCAGTTTGCACTTTTTTATTTGTTTCATTTTCAAGTTGAAGCACGAATTTTTCATAAAGTGGGATAGCCGTTTCAGGCTTCGCAGCATTTATGAATGAAGGCCGGTTGCCTTTTTTTGTATTTGCGTGAAGTGTAAATTGGCTCACCACCAAACAGTCGCCATTTATATCCTGCACCGACAGATTCATCGCTTGGTTTTCATCTGAAAAAATCCGCAAACGGGCAATTCTTCCCGCTAACCAGTCAATGTCCTCTTGGGTGTCCGCAGCTTCGATTCCCAATAGAATGAGAAGTCCCTGCTCTATTTCAGAAAAAATTTTTCCTTCAATAGTCACGGATGCTTTTTTTACTCTTTGGATCAGTGCGCGCATCTCTGTTATTTGTTAGGAGTTAAAGGTTATTGAGTGGAATTTGGGATTTGAAATTTTTATTTTTCGTTATATATATCTTTTCTGAAGTGATCCTCTTCCCCTTCCAAAATCTGTAAATAGCTTTTATAGCGGGACCACGCTATTTCCTCGTTTTCCAACGCCTCCTTTACCGCACATTGGGGTTCTTCCAAATGAAGGCAATTGTTAAATTTGCAATTTTCCTTCAGCTCAAAAAACTCGGGAAAATAATCGCCCAACTCTTCCTTGTCCATTTCCACCACGCCAAAACCCTTAATTCCGGGCGTATCAATGATTTGTCCGCCAAAGGAAAGGTCAAACATTTCTGCAAAAGTGGTTGTGTGCTGCCCCTGCAAATGTTGTTCAGAAATTTTTGAGGTTTTTAAATCCAGGCCGGGCTCTATGGCGTTGATTAAAGTAGATTTCCCCACGCCGCTGTGGCCCGAAAACATCGTTACCTTGTCTTTCATTATGGCTTTTACCTTGTCAATATTTTTCCCCGTCACTGCCGAAATCCCAATGCACTCGTACCCTATTTTTCGGTAAAGCGCTGCAAGGAATTTTATCTCTAATAATTCGTCTTCGTTGTAGGTATCAATTTTATTGAAAAGCAAAACGGCTTTTATGTGATAGGCTTCCGCAGTTACCAAAAAACGATCGATAAAAGTGGTGAATGTGGGCGGATTGTTCAAAGTTATAAGCAGAAAAGCGACGTCAATATTCGCGGCAATGATGTGCGTTTGTTTGGAAAGGTTTACAGATTTACGGATGATGTAATTTTCCCGTTCGTCAATATGTTTTATCACCCCAACGGTTTCATCGCCTTTTTTTTCAATATCAAAATCTACGTGGTCGCCCACGGCAACGGGATTTGTGCTTTTAATACCGCCAATTCGGAATTTCCCCTTAATACGGCAATCGTAAAACGTTCCGTTTTCCGCTTTCACGGAATACCAACTGCCGGTAGATTTATAGACGATGCCTTTCATCTCGCAAAGTTGCAAAACTTTTTACTCATTAATAACCTTTTTCTGATGGTTAATGGATTCTTGGTGAATAGCTTTGTAAATTTTCAATACAAATTCTTCACTAAGCTTGTTCTGTTCGCCCTCAAGAATCATGCGTCCCAAAACCTCATTCCATCGTTTTACCTGTAAAATGGCAACATTATTCTTCTTTTTCAAAGCGCCAATTCCGTCAACTATTTTCATCCGTTTGCCCAACATGTCCATAATTTGATCGTCAATTAAATCAATCTGCGTGCGCATGGTATTTAATTGATTATTGAATTCGGCTTCGTCCCCTTCCACCTTTCGGATTTTTAGATCAACCGTCATTTTTTCCAAAGCCTGGGGCGTTATTTGCTGTTTCGCATCGCTCCAAGCATTGTCAGGGTCAAAGTGCGTTTCCACCATCAACCCATCATAATTTAAATCGAGCGCAGTTTGGCAAAGGTCAAAAATAATATCGCGTTTGCCCGCTATGTGCGAGGGATCCAAAATAAGCGGTAAATCTGGATATGTGTTTCGAAGG
>MDSW01162056.1_pt1 | contig 13403 bp, 10 predicted proteins | sample 811171 | NCBI WGS metagenome assembly MDSW01 (sample SAMN05326641, study PRJNA326480) | marine metagenome | isolation source: seawater | place: Atlantic Ocean: North West | collected 2012 | reverse complement strand
GATTTGCCCCTCTATGGAAGTTACAGGCTTTACCCCAGAGGGTAATTGCTTCAGGTATAGAATATGGGCACATCAGGCCACCTCCAACCCAGGTTCTTCGACTGGAGGCGCTTCAGTTTCCTCTGCTGGTTCATATGCCATGACTACTGCATAAGGGTCTACCTGTAGTTCAATTCCTAGTTGTTTACAGGTCATCTTTATCATAGCTAGTACACGAAATGGGGTTTCATCATCCACTACTGTTAGGGCTCTGAGGGTTTTTGCATTTACTCTTTGTAGAGTAATACCTGCACTTGAGTCATACCAGTACTGGCCATCCCTACCTTCCATTCTTCCCAGAATATATGTCATATTTTCATTAGACATGGCAAACGCTACTGCTTCATCATCTAGTACAGGGAAGCGTTCGCTTACTGTCATCATTTTTGGGTTTTCATTATCATTTTTTTGTGTCTGTATCATTGTCATGTTTTCATCTCCTTTTTTTATTTTTATGGTTGTGCTGCGCACAACCATAGTAGGAGGCATTCCTTAATAAATCTTTCTCCGGAAAAAGTCATTCATACGGCATTTACTCATATTTCTATACCTAATAAAAATCATTTCTCATTAAATCATTAGGCACTATTTTACATTAAAATATAACAAGAAATATTAGATGTCTGTTTGTAATTGTTCTACATCTAATCCATACGCAGACCCCAGCGTCCACCATTTACATTAGCTGTTGAAAACTCTGAGTTTAGAACCAGCGTCGCCATCTCTTTTCCACTTAGAATATGCTATTTCCCATGATTGGCTCACAGTATCAGGAGGAGGTAAGACTCCACTACGATCGGAACGCTCGACAAATGTGTCACTAAGAAAGTGCCCACAGTTCTTACAATAATCTTCCATCATTTCTAGCATCTCCCAAGGATGTTCAGGCATTGTTTCAAGGCCGTGTCCGAAATTCATAATTCTCTCAATACCACCAGCTATAGCACAATGGAAGTAACCATAAGGCGTAAGACCTATTCCAGAATCTTGAGTTATGTAACATCCTTTTTTGAAATCTTGTCCTTTCCATTCATCTAAATCAATGGGGGCGAGATTAAATGGCTCAAAATGACTGGTGGCTTTCTCAAAGTCAATTTTGTAAGAATTATCGTAATGCCAACGCTCTGGAATTTTATCTAAATTCGATTTAGTTAATTTACTTACACCGTTTGTGATAACTTTAAGATCAGTTTCAGGAGAATTTTTCTGAAACCAATCATCAAGTGTGTTTACAATCTCAACAAAATCAGGATGCAAGGTTGGTTCTCCTCCAAGGATATGAAGACTCTCCCATCGAACTCCTTTTGTTTCCGTATCTCTAAGAAAATTCTTTACTACTTCAATAGACATATGCATACTTGAAGGAGCCTGCGCACTAGACCTGCTACATCCAGAACAAGTCAGATTACAGATGTAAGTTATATCCAACTCAATCTTTCTGAGATTGGGGATATACGTAGTCGGCCTTAATACTTCTTCTTGGGACTGGCCAATATTGAAATCTCCATTGAAAACTAGGTATTCCTCAACATCAAGAAACTCAAAAAGGGGGCTTTCTTTGTAGATAAGTGCAGAGGAACTGATGTCCTCATAGGCTCCAAACAACCTTGATCCTCTTAGTGATGAGATTACATTAAAATCACTTATCTCATCATCTAAATATATTTTCGAGTGGCCACCAAGAGGAAATTTCGAGCAATAACTTGGAGCGATTAGAAACTCCTGGTTCTCAGAGACTCGCTGCAAGATAATTGATGAGGCCATCTCATCGAATAATATCTCTTTTTCTCCGATTGGAAAAATCAATGGATTTCCTGCATCGCAAATCTGATTGAGCAAATCTTCACAGAAGTCGCTATCGATTCTACCAAATCTTCGCCTAACTAGAGTTACGCGACTTTCAATACCCTTGACCTCATCTAAAAGCCAAGTCTGTTTAGACTGTTTCGAGCCGTCATCAAAAATTACTATTCCGAATCTAGAGTCTTTTTGATTCACAAGACTCCTAATGGCTGCTCTGACCCAATGCTTCTCAAAATCTCTTAAGAATAATGTAAATATTAAATCTTCTGACCTATCTGGATATTTCCATAAACTCCTATCCTCAATTACATCCCATTTTTCTTCCTGCTCTTGCGGAATAATTCCTTGTTCACATAAATCTATTACTCGATCATAAAAAAGTAAATCATTCTTCATAGAATTCATAGGATGGAGATACCAACTACTCTCGTCACCTCCACGAAGACAAGACCACTCATTCTGTCCCTGAAACTCTTCAACAGAGCGGTGCCAATTTTTCTGCAGTCTTCCATCTTTGATCGAATTAGGATATGGGACTTGAGAACGGAGTCTTTGTAAGTCGAATAAACCCAATCTTATTTCTGGTACAAACTTACCAGAGTATTCTTTGAATCCTGAATTAATGTTCTGTGGAATGTTAAATCCTATACCAAAAACTCTCGGTTTTCTTATTGAATCGGTCATTTTTCCGAGAACATTATCATCTCCTCTAGTACGGCCAATGATTACATCACTATCCATCTGAAGAACATATTTTGTCTGTATTTGATCGAATGCCCAAAGTTGTTGAAATAATGGAGCACCTTCATGATTATGAGGCATTGAAGATTCAAGATTAAACCACCTACTATAGCAATTAAAAATCTTCTTTTCGTTATCAATCGGAGCAATAAGAACTCGATCATATATGCCATTTTCAACTAATTTTTGGGCTACTTCTCTGAGCTTTTGAGAATCAGGATCGGCATACTGTCTGAGAAAAGGACCGGGGTGATAGTCGATAAGTAGAATTCTTTCTTTGAATGAATCATAAATGCAGAGTTGTTGAAGAATGTGATAACTTTGTCTTTCGATTAAATGAGCATCCATGGAACATGCCCTAACCATTAGAGTGATTTCCTCATGATGGCGCTTTTCAGGCAAAACATCTCTCTTCGGCTTAACGAACGCCCCCCTGTGATATGAGTACAACAGTATTTCTCTATGATAGAAACTCTCGAAACCAGTAATTTGAGCCATTTTTTCAGGATTATTTCGCATTTCTTTTGAGATATCTCTTACATCTTCATCAGATTTACCTACTACATATGTGAGATACAACTGTAAACACATATCTCTCAAGTATCTGGCATTATATGGCCTAATCCAATGTCCTATGTCAATATGGTATAATTCTCCATTTCTTATCCTAAAGTTCGTACGTTTGATATTCAAAGAAACTACCTTATCTTTAATACATGATTGAATAAAATTACTCAACTGAGGGAGACTCGCAGTTTCTGCCTCCTCTGTAATTTCATATTCATATTTAGCAATAAAAGCTCCATTTACAGTACTCCAATCTGCCAAAGGGAAGGAACTACTCTTCATTTTAGAGAGCCAGTTAACATCTCTTTGATTTAGTAATTTACTATGGAATCGCTTTCTTACAGTACCATTACTTAGCCAAACAACTCCTTCACAACCCCATCCAATACATATTTCTTCACTGCCATCATATTCTCCATTAATCCAATATTTCACACTAGAAAAAAGCCTTTCTCTCGATTCTTCAAAGACACCTTTGGAACGATTTTTCTCAGTATTCTGGCCCGAAAGAGAATAGTTTGCAAACAGATTATCATGAAGTATAACCCCTTCTTCGGGTTGATTGACTAAAAGATGAGCCACCAGCCAGTGATCTTCTGCACTTTCAATATCAGGATAAATTGCTCTAAATCCGGGTCTGATCCATAGATTACAAGAAGGAAGTTCTGCGTCTGCCTCTCCTCGAGCCATTCTCTTTATTCTGGAAATTATGACCTCTGGATTTAGAATATTTTCTCCAGGTAAATTTATTCTATCAATCCTAATTCCGTTCTCTGAGAGAGAATTACCCGCTATAGCCCAATTCTTTTCGCTGGTTTCCATATCAAGTCTTTGAGAAATTGCTTCAATAGAAGAAGTTGAATGTAAAACATCATCAGAATCTAATCGACATATCCATTTAGCGACAGGAAAAACCTTGTTTGAGATTTGATGAGAGAGGTTCCTAGATTGTGAGACACTATATTCACTCACCTTTACTATTACAATATCTTCGAATGTGTGAATATATTTTTTCCAATCATCGCTTATTCCCCCGTCTATAATCAGAATACTGACAGAACGTGAGGTCTCTTGGCTCCGAATCGAGTTTATTGCATCTTTAATTTCTGGACCTGTATTGTATACTAACATACAAACAATTATTTCAGAATCAAAAACACTCTTTTTATCGAAGAATATCTGGAATCTATCCGACTCATTCATCTCCAAAATTTCACAACTTAGGTTAATACCACTCATCTATTATTCAACCTCCAAGACTCATAAATTTCTTCCCAACTCTGAGAGATCAAGCCTGGTATATGTGGGGAATTAAACTCAGGAGGTGTGAATTTTCTTGAGTCAAAACGCCCACATTGACTACAAAATTTCTCTAATAAATCGTGCATATCATCATCTTCTTCAGGAATTTCTTCCCTGCCTAAATTCCATCCAGCAACTCGGTCAATACCTCCAGCAACGGCGCAAGGATAGAATCCTGTTGGAGTTAAGCCGATTCCACAATCTTCAATATTTGAACAGCCATTTGTGAAATCTGTATTTCGATGACTAGGATTATCTTTAGGAGCTAAATTGAACGAGTAGAAAGACGGTTGAACATCACTTTCCTTCATTGTATTCTCAATATGGAAAAAAGGAGGGATTTGTAATAATTTTCTTTTAACATGTCGGCCATGCCCGTTGGAAACTATTTCCAGACGACATTTAGGGTACACATATTTATATCTAGAAAACTGATAAATTATGTCCTCAAATTGTGAGTGAAGCGTAGGTTCGCCACCAAGGATTCTAATTTTCTTCCATTCTATTTCTCTCTCGAGAGAATTGTCAATAAAATTGATAATCTTCTCTAAAGAAAGTTCCGAGTTCTCTGGAGCCTGCCTACATGACCGATTGCAATCATGACACCTAAGATTGCAGGCGTATGTGATATCAATTTCTATCTTCTCACGAGTTCGAGTAAATTGTGTACCTAATAACCTAGTAATGACACGTGTTGTCCTTAAACGCCACCACTTCATTTTAACCGTATAGAGCAGTTTTTTGATATTTTTAGATATTCTAGAACCGCCTGGTTCAGGAATCCTAGGGAAACCCGGATAATCATTAATCGTGTTAGTGATAGTAAACAGTTTTTCATCAATTCCAAAAATATTAACAGATCTCTGGATAAAATTCAATTTATCATCTGCATCCATTGATTCAGAGTGCTTCTTGTAGAATTGTAATAACCCAGTATGCTTCCCACGCCCCTTAGTCATAGTTAATGATTCTCTGAGTTTTTCAAGATGATAAAGCACAGTAACCTCTCCGGTTAATGCAAAATTAAACTCAGGAAGTTGGAAGCATCGGAGAGCCAAATCTCTATCATGTGTACATAGAAGGTCTTCATCAAAGCCCCCTGCCTCAAGTAACTTTGAAACTTGAGCAAAGGTATTGGAACCTTGCCAACCAGGATTATTGGAATAAAAGTCTTTCTTGAGAATCTCTTTTGGAATACGATTTTCTATGCATTCACCGTCTAAAAGAGTTCTGATTCCACTAATGACTGCATTCTTACCTGCTGAATGGAATTTACAAATTTCAATGTGATTAGGTAACCATTCATCGTCATCATCAATCACAGCTACCCAAGATTCGGGATGTTGTTCGTTAATCCATTGTAACCCTTGATTCCATGTTCCAGCAGCACTGGGGTGCCCATGATTAATCTGGTATACACCTTCAGGAAATATTTCGAGAAAAACTTCACGATTCATTTTCCTTATTTTTTCAGAATCCGAATTGTCAACCATTATTATTCCTTCAAAATCAATAGTTTGATTTGAGATTGAAACTAAAGATCTTGACTTTAATAGTTCATTTCTATTGAACGTAGTAACAAGTACGAATATTGGAGAATTATATGTATTATAGGACATAGTAATCCTCCACCATCAACCACCTTACATCTCCCTTTACATCCATCACCTTTCCAGTGGCTACACATTTTTTACCAAAGCAATTTTCAACAAAATCTACTGAACTTAACTCATAAGAAATATTTGTTGAATAAACTACCAGAGTCAAATGTCGAGTTACAGTCGTATCACAATCTTGACCGCTTCCTGAAAATGAGGAAGAGCAAGTAGTGTATGACGAAAACTCAGAATCAAGGGTTGTAGAATTGATATCTAAAAGAGTTATGTAATCATTTACCTCAATATCTACCAAAGAGTCATCTTTGTTTATGATGTAGAAAGAGGAATCTTCCACTGAATACGCCATTAGAATACCCAAGAATAAAGGGAAAGCGGCTAATGAGATTATTAGATAGAAGGTGAATAGGGACTTAAATATCTTAGAAAAAATAGAATCAGATCTTCCACTAATATCATTCTCTGAGACATAATTAATTGATTTTGATGAAATATTATCCATGTTAATTCTTACAGCGTCATAATTCCCAGTTTCGCACACAGTGTCCAATAGCGGTGTATCGACATCTAGCGATTTCAGAGCTTGAGTATCTTTAGGCACACACTTCCCATCAAAACCTCCAAGCCCAGGAGTTAGATGTGCTGAGTTCAAAACCCTCCGATCACTCCATACAACTTCCATAACAGTAATCGGATTAGCGTCGAATGTCCTGCATAAATGCTCAACCTCACATGTGAAAGTTACCTTTGTAGCAATGAAGGCATTATGAGCGAGTTTCCCTATTTCAGCTTCAAGGAAAGTCATGACTAATCGAGGGACAGAGTCAGGAACCCAATCAAAGCACGACAACGCTTCATCGACATCTTCAGGGCTGCCTCCTACTACAATTCTGTCAGGATTCTGGAACCAATCTATTGCATCTTTTTCTCTTAAAAATTCTGGCATGTAAACCATACGAATATGCCGATAAGATGAATGAAGATGAGTCATTGTCCCAGGCTGAAGTGTACTTTTGATAATCGCAAGCCCAAGAAAATCACTATCGGAAAGACGTGCGATAACATCTTCTACAATTTCTGAACTAAGTTTTCCATCACTAAGGCCGTTTGTTGGAACACAAATTAATACAACATCGGTTCTAAGAATTTCTTCCCACTTACCACGTCCGTCAATATCGTAACCATAGGTCTTATGATATGATTGCAGCCCTTCAATAACGGCGGTACCGACTGCCCCTAGACCAACTATTCCTATTTTCATTTAGGCACCTGCCTTCAGATATAATTCCCTATCTTTCCCAGAAAAATGCACTTTCAGAATGTCGAATAGTGAATACTCTTCGGAAAGTTCATCGTTAGTTATTTCAAATACCTCTTGAAGAATTTTCTTCATTAGAGAAATACAAATGTCTAATTCATTTTGCCTCAATGTCGCTTCCGGAGACCAATGTATCCAACGAGATGTTATTCGATTGATCTTGAAATATTTTCCAGGCCTTTCTAATTCTAGAAATTTTATTTGTTTGGCTAATTGCATGGGAATAGCCTCTTTTGAAAATTTTTTCTTCATAAGTAGGTAAGAGACAACTGCTTCTAAAGACCTCCTGCAGTGCAGCATACATGAATTATGATCCCTATCTTTGTACGATATTGCCAATTCGAGTGATTTCTTGGAAGAAGATCTTGCTTCAATTGGCGCCTGGACTTCAACCATGATCTCCCAAGAGGGGGTGAGGATGTTAATGCAACCCTTGAAAAAAACATTTTTTTCACGGAATTATGTCCAAAATAAGGAAAAAAAGAGTTTTTTTCATGGAATAATTAAAATAGCATGAAATAACACGTTTTTCTATGCGAACATTAGTAATTCCATTATTTGGTGAAAGCCCGGCATTAATCCCAGACCTAGTTTTACAGATTAATCCAAGTAGAATTATTCTATGCCATACATCTACAGAGAATGAGGCCACTCATCTAAATGCTGAAATATTATGTTATAACCTTAGGAGTAAATATGATGGAATGAAAAATATATCGGTGATACCATTAGGGTGCTCAGAATTCCCTTTGGCCCTAGGAGAAGCTTTCTCAAATTTGGTGATAAACGATTTCAAGAATAATCCTAATAATAAATACCATACTCTAATTACTCATAATGCACCTGTTGGTTACTTTTTTGGTTTGACAATGTTATCTATTTTGAACCCAATACCCGTATCTTGCTACATGAGTTACAATAATCTAGATGTTTCACATACACATCCTAGAGATTTTACAGGAGATTTAGAACAAGGGAATGTTATTCGACAAATGCCACTATTCGATCAGTTTGATCGGGCGAGAACATGGCTTACAGGTAGCCATGGAACAAAGAAAGTGTTCTCTTATATTATCGGATGGTATAATGAAGATAGAAATAGATACAAAGAAAGAAGTTGGTTTGGAACTTCAATAATTTTAGACTATGTGAATAGGCTCGGAAATGAAGAAATTAAAATAAATACAATGAGTCAACAAATTGGTAAAATTCGAGATATGGAAGATAAACTTATTGAGCAAAATATGGAAAATAGTAGAGAGTACCGTATTACCCCTCTGGGAAGAAGTGTCGGCTGGATTATGAATCTGACTGATGAGTACCCCCAATTTTGAAATTACGCAGACCCCAGCGTCCACCATTATTTCCTAGATAGTATCAAGAACTGATGAGTGTGTGTAGCTCCTCTAGCAGTTCTTCCATGAGATTCTAAATCTTGAACATTCTCATAAACAATATCTATAAATTCCCATTTCTCTTCATCCAAGAGTTCACATACATTTTTTGCCATATCTCTATTCTTAACTACACCCATATGCATAATACACAAGCCATTCGATTTCAAAACCAGATAAAATTGATTTAAGATTTGAGAGTAATCATCCATAGTTTTTCTAAATTCTAAGAAGTCACCAGTTTTTTTTTCTTTATGTTGTCTTTCATAGTCCCATCCACAGAACCATAACCGCAAACGATTTTGCCTGAGAAAATCTGTCGTTCCATAGAATGGAGGAGAAGTTATGATACAATCAACTTGTTCCTGAACTTTTACTTCAAAGGCAGAGCCCTGCCATGCGAAACCAGGGGTATAAGTCTCTGTAAGTTGTTTTTTATAGGTCCTATCAATTTTTTCTTTGAGTGATTTAATCAATGATTTGTATTCAAAGTCACCCTTTGGAGGTATAGGGATGACATTATGACTCCGCCTACTTAGTGCATACGGACGATTTCCATGCAATATGTGAGCGCAGCATGTTCCAACTAGACAAAGTGCAGATTGCCTTACTCCTTCCGATTCATTAATACAATTAATTAAAAAATCTCTAACAATTAGGATTTCGGCTCGTGTTTTTTCTTGAAAAAATAGTGCTATTTCATCTTCTATAGGGTAGTTCGCCAATGTTTTCTTTGTATCAATTTCATTAACTAATTTTTCGATATCATTAATTACAGCATCTACTGAATCTTTAGGTGGAAAACTAGTCTTTGCTAAACTTCCCCACCATGCTAACGGATTAAGATCACTGGCGAGACCTATTCTTCCTTGTAAACATGCTTCCAAGGGGATAGTTCCTATTCCTGAAAAAGGATCTAACACTCTATCATTAGGGTTTGTAAATTCCTTGATTAAAACATGTGCAATCGCTGGTTTAATTTTACTTGGATAAGAACACAAGGAATGTAATTTATGGCCCCATGCACGTGAAGTATAACTTCCTTCTCGATAAGGAAGTGAACGAAGTTTTTCGACAGCTTTTTTCACATCTTTCACCATGTAATTACCTCATTTCTTTTTCTTTGGTTTTCTGAGTATGATGACATATTGATGGTGAATATTTTCAACATAGGTAGTTGGGTAACCATATGGGAATAGGCGTTTATGCGTTTGTAGTAAAACTTTCAAGCCTTGCAACTCAAATGATTTTTCCAAATCATTATTAGTAAGTTTTTCAATTAGATGTGCATGAAATGGGTAATACCTAGAACCATGCCTAAAATCACTAACAATTATGGCAGCATATTTGCCATGGTCTAGAAGGTCCCAGCAATCAAGAAATATACTAGATAACTTATCTAAAAATTCATCATAATCTTCAATATTACCTAAATCTTCTTCATCTTCACTATAGGTTGTTGCCAAATTATTTGCAATTCTTTCTTGTTTGACTTTATGATCAGCTTTCTTATTCAAGATAGACCAGTAGGGAGGACTTGTGACAATAAACTGAAAACTCCTTTTTTCATTTTTTAATTTTTTAATTTCTTGAGATGAATCACCACAAATAAATTCTGCGATGAAATCATTAATTTCTTCATCAACTTCCAACTCCATCCTTTTGTGACACAATTCTATCCATCTTTCAGAAAGATCAATGCCAGTAGAGTTTCTTCCGTTTAGTGCTGCTGCTTTGTTTGTTGATCCAACTCCACAAAAAGGGTCGAAAACATTTTCGCCTTTTTTTGTGAAGAATCTAATTAATTTCCCTATGTCTTGAAATGAATAAGGTGCTGGATGCTCTCTTTCTATCTTTGCATGCTCATGATTAGCGCCAAGTCCTTTTTGTCTAAACCAAGACTTAGTTTCCTGTACCCATTCCGTGGAAGTAAGGTCATTGAGGGTATTTTTTGGGGAAACAACCTTTTTCTCATCAGACATATGAAGTTCTGGCATTGTGGAGGTTCATTAAGTAATCTACCCACAATAATTAAGTATAAAATATGACGAAGAAAAATCAATGCCACTGAAGATTCCCAATCCTGTTACTGACTCTTCTCAAATCTCTTCGGTACTGGAGTCCTTGAGTGATTTTGATGGGTATGCATTTAATCACAAGGCAATGGGCTCTCTATTAGCTAGAAAGTTACTAATGGGGGCCAAGGGCAGAACTGGCGAGCAAGCAATTGCTGCCTCAGCCCAAGCAAAAGACCCCTCACGTGAATCGGCCCCAATGATGGCCAAGCAATACTCCCAACTTCTACGCTGTTGTGGGATGATATTGCCGGTAACAATTGAGGACAAGGGAAAATTCTATATGATTTCTCCTTTACTAAGGAAAATCCTTTCAATCAAAGATAGAAATGAGAGAAGAATCCAGTTTTGGAGATACTTCATGAGGTCATATGTCAACCCCTCCCCTCATTCCCCGACTGAGTCTGATGACAAACTAAGGCCGCTTGTAACTACTATCCGAATGCAGATTGATTTGGGAGGAGGGTGTCTTCCTTGGGAGATTCTGATAGGTCCACAATGCCAGTTAAATGATGATTTGGATGAAGATGAATATGAGGCAATGATTACTTCTATCAGAGAAGTTAGGAAAGAGGGAACCCGTGAGAATTTATTTGAGACCGTAACTCAGTATCAGAAAGATATGATTTCTGGTAAATTCGGTGGAAATTATAAAGTTGGCAAGGAGAAGTTAGAATCGGGTGATGAAAAGAAAATAAAAGTAGCTAGAACCGACTGGAACAACTGGACTAGACTGTCTGCGAAGTCGGGTTTGAATGCGGAGATCTGGGAGCTAGCTTCGGCCAGCAATCTTGGCTACAGTTTCTCAGGTAAGCAAGCCAGAATACTGACCACAGAAGGACATAAATTTGCTAATCGAATTAAATCCATGCGAGATTTGAGGGCCGATGATATTGAAAATTGGCCAGAAGATATTCTTCACGCTATGCTCAGGGTTGTTGACGGCAATCTCCTAAAAGAATGGGGAGTAATAATTGACGAATCACGCCGGAAATCAGATTTACAATTAATTTACAATCATGATGTAGCGATTCATAAGGAGTTGGCCGAGGATAGAATACTTCACTCCCCCTACTCTGAGCAATCTGTTGAAGTTCTTGTTAAGTCCGGTTTGTTGGATGTATCTAGGTTGTCAGTGCATCCATATTGTGACGAGAGTGCACCAAAACTTATTGAAGCGCCAACTATTGAATCAAAACAACTTGATGATTATCCAGAATTGAAGCCATATCCGCTCAAAAAATTCCCGTGGGTTGAATTAACAGATGACCAGATTCTAGAAAGATTTGAGAACTCCGATGCAGAAAAGTTTGGAGAAGCTGTGGGTAAGTGCTTCAATTGCTTGGGAATTAAATGGGAACTAGGAAGGTCCGGTGACGTAACTGACAGAATAGACGGAAAAGGATTTTTTGCAAATGGTTACATGATTCCAGTCGAACTAAAGAGTCCTACAGAAGTTAGGCAAGTGAATCTAAAATCAGTTCGTCAAGCCGCTGATAACGCAATGCAAGCCCCTCAAATTGCTAAGGATAGTGGCAATGATTGGACATATTCACTCGGAACTGCGTCACTAACAATCGGCTGGGAATTCCATCCAAAAAGATCAGACCTAGAGAACCTGATTCAGCGAATCCAAGACTACTGGGGAATTAGGGTTAGAGCACTCAGATTCAGTGATTTAATCAAAATGGCCAGAGCAGTTTCCGAAGGCGAACAAGTTGATTTTAATGCATTTCTTTCTGGATCGGGAATTTACAGGTGGGATTAATATTAGTAATTGGAAAGTAGAATTTGGCAACTGTTCTTGTTCCTATGTCCAACCTGTAGATTTACCAATAGGTTTTCTTGGAACCAATAAACCTGGGCTATGTCCAAGATGCTTTATCAACGATTATCCCAATTTAAGAACTATAGAAGATAGACTGGATTCTCTAGAAAAAGGTGAAAAGGAGTTGTTATTTAGAAATTGTGTTCGTGGCCATTTAGAACGACAAAAGACAACAACAACCAGATACCAAATGGCTTGGTATCGGCCACCGTTATTGTTAGTGGAGAAAAGAAAAGTACTTTTTATCGGCCGATTTTCTTGGGGGAATAATCCTGATCCAGAAGCGATTCGTAGACTTCTTTACGATGATATTCCAAATGCTAAAGAAGATTTGAGAAGAAAAAATAGTGATTGTGAAGATGTTGAAATAATTCCTATCTTGATCTGCGAAAAAAGGCCAAGCAGAGAAAATTCTGCTTGGAAAAGTATGATTAACGCAGCAGAAAAATGGCCACGCAATCCAACAAAATGTGATATACTAATCTTTCCCGAATTGTTGCAACGCATGGTTCGGACAAAAACGTATAAGCGGCGAAAGAAGTAATTTAGCGATTACCTCTCAACTACACGCAGACCCCAGCGTCCACCATTTAGATCATAATGTAAAATAATTTAAGCAGTTTGATTCAGCCAATCGAGACAGGCTTGATGTGTACAAGATGGTGGATTAAAAAGAAGTTTATCTTCTGGATTAATTATGTCAATTAAGAGATTGGAACT
>MDSW01059389.1_pt1 | contig 13403 bp, 10 predicted proteins | sample 811171 | NCBI WGS metagenome assembly MDSW01 (sample SAMN05326641, study PRJNA326480) | marine metagenome | isolation source: seawater | place: Atlantic Ocean: North West | collected 2012 | reverse complement strand
TGTAACACTTGCAATAATTGATGATATCTGGAAAGATCATTTAAGAGAAATGGATGACTTAAAACAGTCTGTACAGAATGCTGTTTACGAACAAAAAGACCCTCTCCTAATTTACAAATTTGAATCTTTCAATTTATTTAAGAAATTGATCGATAAAATAAATAAAGATATTGTGTCTTTCTTGCTAAAATCAGGACTCCCAACTCAACCAAATGCAGTTCAAGAAGAAAAAAATCACCAGCAAGAAATAGGATTACAGACAAGTAGGCCCGAAGAAATAAATACTTCTCAAAATACCAATAGGCCTCAACAACAGCAACAAAAGTCACAACCAATTAATGTAGAAAAACAAACTGGTCGTAATGAAAAAGTAACTATTACTAATGGTTCTGAAACAAAAGAATTAAAATGGAAAAAAGCAAAACCACTTGTAGAAAGTGGTAAATGGAAAAGAGTATAGAAAGTGCCACAGAAGACTATAAGATGCGAGTGGTGTGAGAACGATCCACTTTATACTAAATATCATGATGTTGAATGGGGAGTACCTGTTTATGATGACTCTAAAATATTTGAAAGCCTAATATTAGAAACTTTTCAGGCGGGACTTAGTTGGATCACAATACTAAGAAAGAGAGAAAATTTCCGAACTGCATTTGATAATTTTGATTATAAAAAAATAGCTAACTATTCTGGTCAAACATTGGAAAACCTTATGCAAAATAGTGGGATTATTAGAAACAGATTAAAAATAGAAGCTGCTGTAAAAAATGCTCAAGCTTTTATCAATATACAAGAAGAAGTAGGAACATTTTCAGAATATCTTTGGAACTTTGTTGATGGAAAGCCAATACAAAATAATATTCCGTCAATAAATAAAATTCCTAACTACACCCCTTTATCTAATAAGATAAGTAGATCTTTGAAAAGTAATGGTTTTAAATTTGTAGGTCCAAAAACTATATATGCATTTATGCAAGCTATAGGCATGACTAACGATCACACTATTAACTGTTTTAGATATAAAGAAGTTAAATATTAATTTATTTCAGATATCTGAAATCATGATTATTATTAATTTTCTGTAATGATTCATAGATTAATTTAATAACATTTTCTACATCATCTTTATGTACCGTTTCTACAGTTGTATGCATATACCTAAGCGGAAGAGAAATTAATGCAGATGCAACTCCTCCGGTTGCATATGCAAAGGCATCAGTATCAGTGCCTGTTGATCTAGATGCAGCTGCTCTTTGAAATGGAATCTTATTTTTTTCAGCAGAGCTTATAATAAGTTCTAAAAGATTATTTTGTACTGCAGGCCCATAAGTTAAAACCGGACCTTTTCCACATATAGTATCTCCTTGCTTGATTTTATCCAACATTGGAGTTCCAGTATCGTGACATACATCTGTTACTATTGCAACATTTGGTTTTATCGTTTCTACAATCATTTGTGCTCCTCTTAAGCCAACTTCCTCTTGCACAGAATTAGTAATATATAGCCCAAAAGGTAACTTTACTTTATTCTCTTTTAATAATCTTGCTACCTCAGCAATCATAAATCCCCCTAGGCGATTATCTAAAGCTCTACCTACATAAAAGTTTTTATTCAACAACATAAACTCATCTTCATAAGTAACAACGCACCCAACGTGAACTCCAAGTTTTTCTACTTCTTCTTTTGACCCACAACCACAGTCAAGAAAAATATTATCTAATTTAGGAGATTTTTCTGTTGATGCTGTTCTTGTATGAATGGCTGGCCAACCAAAGATTGCTTTAATAATCCCTTTTTTTGTATGGATATTAACTCTTTTTGATGGAGCAATTTGATGATCAGAGCCTCCATTTCTTCTTAAATATATATATCCTTCCTTTGTAATATAGTGTACAAACCAAGAGATTTCATCTGCGTGAGCTTCTATAACTACTTTATACTCTTCTTCTGGATTTATTACACCAACAACAGTTCCATAAGTATCTACAAAATGAGTATCAATATATGGCTCTATATAATCTAACCATATTTTTTGTCCACTACTCTCAAATCCAGTAGGAGATGGATTATTTAAATAATTCTTTAAGAATTGTGTTGATTTCTTAGTAATAATTTTCTTCTTTGACATAATAGTTATTTATTCTAATTATTAAATTTTTTAAGACCTCTATTTAACCAGTCTATAAACAGCTCTACTGTTCCATAGTCCTGATAATTTGCTGGCTCTACCATTTGTTGCTCATCATGATTTAAAAAGACATAAAACGGTTGTGAATTAGTACCGTACTTATTAGCCTGTAAAACCATCCATTTATCTCCCGTCGTTTTTACTTTCTTATTCTTTCCTGCCAGTTTAGTTTCATATTTTTCCTCATCTGGCAATTCTTCTCTTTCATCAACATATAATGAAATCAAAACGACTTTATTTGATAGTATGTCTTTTACATTTTTATCTGACCAGACTTGCTCTTCCATTTTTCGACAATTTACGCAAGCCCAACCTGTAAAATCAACAACTACTGGCAAGCCAACTTCTTTTGCGTAATTTATGCCTTCATCGTAATTATGAAATACCATTATTCCCTGAGGTCCTATATGTTTACCCTTTTCTTTATGTAAGTCAACGTCTGCCGAAACACTAGCTTGAGAATTACCTATGCCGTAAGGAGACTCACTATATTGCATTGGAGGGGGGAATGCATTTATTATCTTTAAAGGGGCTCCCCATAAGCCTGGTATCATATAAATAGTCAAAGTACCCGTTAGAACAGCCACGGAAAACCTACTTACAGAAATATACTTTAGATCTGAATCATGAGCAAATTTCAAAAATCCTAATAAGTACATTGTCAGTAATCCAAAAATTACAATCCATATTGCAATAAATAATTCTCTTTCCAAAAAATGAGTTTGCATTACTAAATCAGCATTTGACAAGAATTTAAATGCTAATGCAATCTCTAGGAATCCCAATACAACTTTTACAGAGTTAAGCCATCCTCCTGATTGAGGCAATGAATTTAACCAACCTGGGAAAGCTGCAAATAATGCAAAAGGCAAAGCAATTGCTAATGAAAACCCTAACATACCAACAATTGGCCCCATGTAACCTCCTGTTGCAGCTTCAACTAATAATGTGCCAACAATAGGGCCTGTGCACGAAAATGAAACCAAAGCAAGAGTAAATGCCATAAAGAAAATACCTATCAAACCTCCTCTCCCTTCTGCTTCTACGCTTTTATTTGTCCATGATGATGGCAACTGTATTTCAAAAGCACCTAAGAAGGACGCACCAAAAATTATTAATAATAGAAAAAATCCAATATTAAAATATACATTTGTTGCCATATTATTAAGTGAATCTGCACCAAAAATACTTGATACTCCAACACCTAAAGCAACATAAATTACAATAATTGAAATCCCATAAATAATTGCATTTGCAATTCCTTTCGCTTTTGTCTTTGATTGCTTAGTGAAAAATGAGACTGTCATTGGAATCATAGGGAAAACACAAGGAGTTATTAAGGCTGCAAACCCACTCATAAAAGCAATAAAGAATAGCCACCACATACCTTCAGCTTCTTTTTCTTCATGATCTTCTAATACAGAAATGCCTTCTATAGCAAAGACAAATGGTGTTAATGGTGGAAATACACATTGAGCATCATCACAAGACATAAAACTAATCTCTCCTGTAATCTCAAAATCAATATCAGACTTAACCTTTATTCTTTGGCGAAAAACAACTTCATCCTTAAAATATGGAAGGATAAGGTTATCAAACATAGGATCAGCATCTCTAATTGGATCAGGCTCAATTACTTGTTCAATTATTTCATAATTTTCTGTATTTATAAAAATAAACTCTGTCGGATATGCATCAACATCTGCAGGCAGGTGCTGAGAATATAAATGCCAACCCTCCTCAATATTTGCTTTAAACTGAAGCTCTATCTCATTTTCTGAGATTTTTTCTTTAGAAAAAACCCATTGAACAGGGTCATAAATTTGTGCCGAAACAACTACACTTATAAAGCTAAATAATACAACTAATAATCTTTTCATTTCTTTATCTTTTATGGATTAATGCATACAGGAAGCACTTTTATTAAGCTTAAAATACTACCACAATAACAAATCTTACTTTAATTTATTGTTAATCACTCTACTCAACTCCTCTGCTTTCTGGCTTCCAATTAAGTAAATCAACCCATCTTTATCTGTAAGCTCAACCGCATCAGAACCTCTAGTATAAAATCTTATTTTTCCCTTAAAATGCAAATTATAAACCGACCGATTAATTAAGTATTTACTGTAATTAACTTGCTTAGCAGAAATTAGACTTCCTGTATTAATCTTTACTTTTCTAGAAGTCCAAAGACCATCTAAAATAATACTTCCATTAAAAACCTTTGTCTCAAAATGAAGTATGAAAAATAATAACACTGATATTATAATTATAGCAATTCCAATGAAAAAATATAGCTCACCTTCTTTATTATTATGCTCACGCCAATAGTAAGCAATAAAACAGAAAACAGCCAAAGCTAGTCTTCTTGTTAATGACATTTTATTCAATCCTAAATATTGTTTCTCTATAAAATCAAATTCTGACATATAGTCTTTAATTTAAAAGTTTTGCAATGTACACTTTTTTTGTTTTAGTATCAATCTTATATCTATCATCAATTCTTTTTCCAACAATCCATACAATATCATCTCCTGAGCATAAAATCAACTGCTTTTTTTTATCTAATATAGAGTATTTCTCATCAATAAAAAAATCACTTAACTTTTTGAAATTTTTCATGCCAAATGGTTTAAACCTATCTCCATAACACCAATTCCTTAAAATTAATGGGAATGATAGTTTATCAAAGTCTAATTTTGCTATTTTAATATCTTTAATGATCTTAGTGTTTTCTGATATACTTAAAGTCAAACTTAATGGATCTGAAATTTTTAAGTCTGTCTCAGAAATTTCAATTGACAAACCTTCTGGCAATAAATCAGAAATTAAAATTCTATTTCTATCAATAATCAACTGATGTGTTGTGGAAAAAAATCTTTTTCCATTTTGAGAATTAAAAGATCTAATAATTTGCTTAATATTTTTAAAATTAAATGGTTTCAGAAACTCAAATAAGTAGCCTTCTAGATTATTTAATTTTAAAAGGTCCATAATCTTTATTTGATAAACTCCATCTTGTTCTATAATTAATTCTTTTCTCTTAGACAGAACATGCTCTTGAAAAATTTTACTCACCGAATTTAAGATAGATATCTCATCAGAAATTACATCTTTAATCTTTGGATTCATTTCCTTAAGTAGAGGAACTAAATGTAATCTTATTTTATTTCTCAAATATTTAAGATCATTATTACTGCTGTCAATTCTAAAAACTTGATTATGATCTCTTAAATAACGCTCTATTTCATCTCTACTTATATTTAATAATGGCCGAATTATTAAATTATACTTTTCTTTAATTCCTGCTAATCCATTAATACCGCTACCTCGTATTAAATTAATTAAAAATGTCTCGACACAATCATCTTTATGATGTGCTGTAGCAACATAATCAAGGTTGTTTTTATTATCTGATAATAATTCATCAAACCAAGTATATCGTAAATGACGAGCTGCCATCTGTATTGATACCTTATTCTTTTTGGAGTATTGCTCAGTTTGAAAACTCTTAACATGAATTTTTACTGCATATTTTTCAGCTAATAACCTAACAAATTGTTCATCCCCATCAGATTCTCTTGCTCTTAATTTAAAATTGCAATGTGCCATTTCAACATAATACCCAAGCTCCTTAAGGATAAAAAATAGACAAATACTATCGGCACCTCCACTGACAGCTAAAAGAATCCTGTCCTTTTGTTTACAAAGATTATTCTCAGTAATAAATCGTTGTATCTTATTAATCATCAATATAAAAGTTTAAGACTTCAAAAAGAGGTTTTGCTTTAATCAAACATTCTTCATATTCCTCAATCGCCTTCGATTTCATTGTAATTGCACCCCCTACACCAACTGACAAATATTTATTAGCCAAATTATATAAAATTGTTCGAATAACTACATTAAAATCAAAATCTGCTTCTGGAGTAATATATCCGACAGAACCAGAGAAAAATCCCCTCTTAAATTCTTCAAAATACTCAATCAATTCCATTGCTTTTAACTTTGGAGCTCCTGTCATTGATCCCATAGGGAAGGCTGATTTAATAACATCTGTAAATTTAATACTATCAGTAATCTCACAACTTACAGTAGTTACAATCTGATGCACCTTCTCAAAAGTATAAACCTCACAAAGCTCATCAACAACTACTGATTTCTTTTTTGCTTTAATTGACAAATCATTTCTTACTAAATCAGTAATCATGATATTCTCTGATATATCTTTTTGGCTACTTCTAAGGTTCTGAATTAGCCTCGTATCTTCTTCATAAGTACCTCCTCTTTTTCTTGTCCCTTTAATTGGTTGAGTTAAAATTTTATTACCTCTTTTTCTTAAAAATCTTTCAGGACTAGCAGATAAAATATACTTATCTTTAAGTTTGAGAAAAGAAGAGAATGGTGCTTTCATTGAACTATTTAACTTTAAAAACACATCCTCAGCTACGATCTTGATCCCCTCTGCATAAAACTCTTGACAGTAATTCATTTCGTAAATATCACCTCTTTGAATATGTTCTTTTATCTTCTTAATTTTATTTAAATAAGTAAATTTATTATCTCTTGCTCTAAATTTAATATTTAGATTAGTAGATTGGAAATCCTGAAAGTTGAAAGATCTAACAAATTTGTCACAAATATATTTTTCATTCTCTGTTTGTACTTCTAACTCTCCATCCTTAAACAAAATAACATACTCAGGAATAAAAAATGTTAAATTATCTGCAGAAATATTATCAGAATTATTAGAGGTCAATTGTTCAACTTCATTCTTTAAATCATAAGATAAATACCCAAAGAGCCAATCTTTTTTTTGTGAATGAAAGTCATAGAGTCTATCAAAAGAATTATGATTTGAATTTATAATTTCTTTTGCGCCAAAACCCGCAATAATTTCATAATTAAAATAATCCTTTGGCAACTTGAGTTTTCTATCTGAAATATTAGAAATTAACACGCTAACATAATCTACTTTAATAGCCTTATCAAGCAGTCCAATTAATAAAGTATCTTTCTTAAAACTAGAATATTTAAATGAATTTCTCACTTTGCAAAAATACTAAAAAGCCAACTGATATTATTTTATATTTTTGAAGTATGAAAAAACTACTAACAATTCTCTTCCTTGTGCCTATTTCTGTATTATCTCAAATAGACACTACTTATAACAGTGAAGGAAAAATTACTACTATTAATCAGAAAGGTATAAATAGATTAGTCTCAAAGTATAAGCAAATATTAAAAAATACTGGAGGCATAGAAGGATGGAGAATTCAAATAAAATTTAAAGCAAAACGTGAGGATATCTTGCCATATCAAATAAGGTTTACAAATCTTTATCCTGATATTCCTGCACAAATTATTTTTGATTCACCATATTATAAACTAACGGTTGGTAATTTCAGAACAAGAAACGAAGCTTTAAAGGTACAACACGATATAAGTAAAAAATTCGCTGGCTCTCACCCTGTACCTTGTATTATTAACCCAATTTTACTTAAAAAATAGGCTACTTAAGCGTTCTTTTTATTGCAACTTCAGAATAACCTTCAATTATATCTCCTACTTTAATATCATTAAAGTTCTCAATAGACATTCCGCATTCAAATCCTTTTCTTACTTCATTGACATCGTCCTTAAATCGTTTTAATGATGATAATTTACCAGTATATACAACTACACCATCACGAATAAGTCGTACTCCAGTATTTCTAGTTAATGAACCATCAAGTACCATGCAGCCAGCAATAGTTCCTACTTTTGATATTTTAAATATGTCTCTTACTTCTATATTACAAACTATCTTCTCTTCAAAATCAGGAGATAACATACCTTCCATAGCAAGCTTAAGCTCCTCGATTGCTTTATAAATTACAGAGTAAAGCCTTATGTCAATCTGCTCATTTTCAGCAAGTTTTCGGGCTTTCAACGATGGTCTAACTTGAAACCCAATAATAATAGCATCGGAAGCTGCTGCTAGCATTACATCTGACTCTGAAATCTGACCTACAGCCTTTTGAATAATATTTACTTTTATCTCTTCAGTAGAAAGCTGTTGTAATGAATCAGAAAGAGCTTCAATAGATCCATCTACATCACCTTTTACAATAACATTAATCTCCTGAAATCCTCCTAAAGCAATTCTTCTTCCAATCTCATCAAGAGTTAAGTGCTTTTGTGTTCTTACATTCTGCTCTCTTTGCAATTGAGATCTTCTTGAAGCAATCTTTTTAGCCTCCTGCTCACTTTCCATAACATGGAATTCATCTCCAGCAGTTGGAGCTCCATCCAAGCCCAATAATACAACTGGTGTTGATGGCCCTGCAGATACTCTTGGCTCTCCTCTCTCATCTAATAATGCTTTTACTTTTCCAGAAAAAGAACCTGCTAACACATAGTCACCTAAATTTAATGTGCCCTTTTGAACTAATATTGTAGATAAATATCCCTTTCCTTTGTCTAATGAAGCCTCAATTATTGCTCCCTGAGCTAATCTATTAGGATTTGCTTTTAAATCAAGCATCTCAGCCTCCAATAATATTTTCTCTAAAATCTCTGGGATACCCGTACCTATTTTTGCTGAAATATCTTGTGATTGATATTTTCCTCCCCAATCCTCGACAAGTAGATTCATTTCTGCAAGTTCTCCTTTTATTTTTTCTGGGTCAGCAGTAGGTCTATCAATTTTATTGATTGCAAAAATTATTGGAACTCCAGCAGCTTGCGCATGACTAATTGCTTCTTTAGTTTGAGGCATTACTCTGTCATCAGCAGCAACTACCACAACTACAATATCTGTAATTTTAGCCCCTCTTGCTCTCATAGCAGTAAACGCTTCATGACCTGGTGTATCTAAAAAGGCAATCTGTTTACCACTTTCAAGTGTTACCTCATATGCTCCGATATGCTGAGTGATTCCACCGCTTTCTCCAGCAATTACATTAGTTTCACGAATATAATCCATTAATGAAGTTTTTCCATGATCTACATGCCCCATAATAGTAATAATCGGAGCTCTTACTAGCATTTCATTTTCAGAATCAATAATCTCTTCAATTGATTCCTGAACGTCAGCCCCAACAAATTCTACCTCAAACCCAAAATCTTCAGCTAACATTTGAATTGTTTCAGCATCAATCCTTTGATTGATACTAATCATCATACCAAGACCCATACAGGTAGTCACAATTTCAGTTACAGAGACATTCATCATTGTCGCTAATTCACTTGCAGTTGCAAATTCAGCAATTTTAATTTTCTTATTCTCTTCAGCTTTCTGTGAAGTTTCTTCAGCAGCAACTTCTCTATGTGCTTGCCTTTTTTCTCTCCTGTTTTTTACAGAAGATTTTTTACCGCTTCCCTGCAATTTTGCTAAAGTTTCTCTTACTCTCTTTTGAGCTTCTTCAGGAGAAATTTCAACAGATTCTTTTTTAGGTTTTCTTCCTTTTTTAAATTTCTTAGGATCAACTTTTGCTTTTACAATTCTAGTTCGTTTCTTTTTCTCAACCTTAGGAGATTCTATAAACTGATCTAAGTTAATCTTTTCTCCTGTAGCTTTAACCCCTTTTAGTTTAGCTGCAGTTCCCTTAACAACTTGGTCTATATTCTTATTAGAAATGCCTTCTTCAGTTTCCTTATTCTTAGTGGGTAGTGTTTCTTCTTTTACTTCTACAGAAGATATTGAATCTTTAACAGCAGGTCTCTTCTCAATAGTTTCCTCTTTTTTATTGGAATCTTCAACTTTTATCTCCTCATCAGCCTCTTGCTTTTTAATTATTTCTTCAGCTCTTTCTAATTCTTTTTCTTTTGCTAATAGTTCAGCAGATAACTTTGCCTTCTTCTCAGAATCAAACTCACCTAATAATTCCATATAAATATCATGAGATACTTTTGAATTTGGCTTTAAATCTTCCACCCCCTTAGACTCTAAGAATAAATAAATTCTTTCAATACTTACATTAAATTCTTTTACTAACTTATTTAACCTAACACTTTTCTTATCTGACATAATTAGATCTTAATATTTATTATTAATCATCAAACTCTGAGCTTAAAACGCGAATAACGTCCTCTACAGTTTCTTTTTCTAAATCAGTTCTTAATACTAAATCCTCAGATGAAATATCTAATACACTTTTAGCAGTATCACATCCAATTGCTTTAAGAGCATCAATAACCCAACCTTCTATTTCATCAGAGAATTCATCAATAGCAACATCATCCTCAAAACTATCCGCATCACGATATACGTCAATATCATAACCTGTTAGTTTTCCTGCTAAATTAATATTATGTCCACCTCTACCTATTGCTAATGAAACCTGTTCAGCATCCATATAAACAGCTGCTCTCTTTTTTTCATCATCCAATCTTACAGAGGTGATCTTAGCTGGAGATAAAGCTCTACTAATTAATAGTTGAGTATTATCAGTATGATTTACTACGTCAATATTCTCATTCCTTAACTCTCGAACTATACCGTGAATTCTTGATCCTTTAACTCCAACACAAGCTCCAACAGGATCGATTCTGTCATCATAAGATTCAACAGCAACCTTAGCTCTTTCTCCTGGCATTCGCACAACCTTCTTAATAGTAATAATCCCATCAAATACTTCAGGAACTTCTGATTCAAACAGTCTCATTATAAATTCTGGAGCAATACGAGATAACACGATATTTGCTTTATTATTTTTAAGCTCTACTGCTTTTATAACAGCTCTAACTGACTCCCCTTTCTTAAAGAAATCTTTAGGAATCTGCTCATCTTTCGGTAAAGAAAGGTCATTTCCATCATCATCCTGCAACAAGATTTCATTTCTCCATATTTGATAAACCTCTCCATGAATAATTTCACCTATTCTATCCTCATAACGTTTCATTAATTCATCTCGATGTTGATCAGCAATACGAGCCATTAAATGTTGACGGATAGAAAGCACTTGCCTTCTTCCAAATTCTGACTCAAAGCTTACTTGCTCCGAAACTTCCTCTCCAACCTCATAATCATCCTCAATTTCTAATGCCTTAGATAATGATATTTGTGCAATAGGATTTTCTACTTCTCCATCCTTAACTACTTCTCTATTTCTCCATATTTCTAAGTCTCCTTTATCAACATTAATAATTACATCAAAATTACCTTCATCATCATATTTCTTAGCTAGAACAGCCTTAAAGACATCTTCGAGTATATTCATCATTGTTTCTCGATCAATATTTTTTACATCTTTAAACTCTGAGAATGATTCAATTAGATTTTCTACTTCCATTTTATTTAAAATTTATTTTAAGTTTAGTTTCTTTTATTTCTGATTTAGCAATTGCTATTTGCTCAATTATATATTGTTTTCTATTACCTTTCTTCTTCTTTTTAACTTCAAGAATCAATTTTTCATCTTCATATGAGATGATAATTCCTTTTTTTCTTTTCCCATTAGTCAGCAAAACCCCAACTTCTTTTCCTTCATATTTTTTATACTGTTCATCTACTAAAAAAGAACTATCAAGTCCTGCAGAACAAACTGTCAACTCATAATCTTCAACTTCTCTATCAAAATGAGCCTCAATATGCTTACTTAATTCAAGACAATGGTCAACATTTACTCCATCCATTCTATCAAAGAAAACCCTAACAACATTTGCAGTATTAACTTCTATATTTACCAAAAACCCATCAAGTTCTTTGATCTTTGACTCTACAACCTGTCTTATTGCTTCCTTTTGTATCATATGGTCTCTAACAAAAGAAGAGGCTACTGCCTCTTCTCCTTTTCCTCTATTTCCGCTTGCAAATATACAGAGTTTTATTTAATACTACAAACTCTTATTGAAGTACTATTTTTTTCCTTATCGATGAGTCTTGTGTTTTAATCTGTAGCATATAGATCCCTTTAGAAAAACCTACTAGATCAATAAGCTTAGTATACTCGCCAATAAAATCTTTCTTATCTTCATGTAAGACTATTTTTCCAAAGGCATCAATTATAGTAATTTCAAAATTATCAACCTTTTCAGAAACAAAATTTATATTAAATATCCCTCTTGTAGGATTAGGATATATATTTAAGTTAATGGATAAGTTATCATCCCCGGCTATTAGCCTATTATTAGATGTGACAAATGCATTATATGAAGTAAATCCAGACATATTAGAAGTTCCACATACAGCACGAACTTGCCAATGATAGCCAGTACTTGGATTTAGCCCGGTCTGTACTAATTGATTAGTATTAATACCATAGGTATATACCCATGAGCCCCATGAAGAACCTTGTAATTTAAATCTTACATCATATGTTGTAGATGAACCTCCGACAGGATCCCAGCCCAAAACAGCTGATGAACTAGTAACAGAGGTCACATTTGTATTGTTTGGTTTAGTACAAGGTGCTAATGTAGAGAACGTTTCTATTGAAGTCCAAGAAGAAACATCAGAGGTATCCGAAGAACACACTCCTCTTACTTGCCATTCATATGTTGTTCCTGAACTCAAGCTATATTTAGTTTTACTAGTTCCAAAAATATAACCCATATAAAGCCAATTGCCTCCGACAGGGCGCAACCTAACATCATAGTGATTGGCATTAGATGTTGAAGTCCAATTCATAGTAGCTCTATCAAGCAAGATATTTGTTACATTTAAGCCTGTAGGAACTTGACATGCTAAAGATGTAGTAAAATTAGCACCTGAAATGCTAGAACTTAATCCTGAAGAAATACAAGTAGTAATTAAAGCCCATTCATATGTTGTTGATGAATTTAATCCAGATAAAACATAAGTAACAGCTGTACCACTAAATGTATTATTAATAACTATTGTATCCCAAGTTGATGAGCCTGACTCTTTATACAATAAGTTATAACTACTTGCGGCACTTGTTCCTGTCCATCCTAACAACACAGAATTATATGTAATATTAGAAGTAACTAAGTTATTTGGATCTGGACAAGGCATTAATGTACTAAAAGTTGTATACCCCGTAAAGCCTGAGTTATTAGCTCCAGAAGCAACACACATAGTAGCTACTTGCCAGTGATAATAAGTACCTTGTGGTAAACCTGTTAAAGAATATGTATTAGTAGTAACTGTATCGTATACCCACGCACTCCAAGGTGCAGAAGTAAGCTTGTATCTAACTCTATAGCCCCAAGCACCAGAAACAGCATCCCAATCTAAAGTAGCTGCCGTTAAACCAATACCTGTAG